>CEPQ01052814.1_pt1 | contig 179115 bp, 196 predicted proteins | sample 530411 | NCBI WGS metagenome assembly CEPQ01 (sample SAMEA2620039, study PRJEB7988) | marine metagenome | isolation source: saline water (ENVO:00002010), including
AAACCTACAATGTCAAAGATCTCACCGACAAAAACAGCGGACAACCAGTGTGCCCCGATCTTTAAACCGAGGGATTGGCTATCCGAAGATGTTGGCGACCGGTGGAAGTGCGATGCGTCAGCGCCGCGTCCCGTCCGGTGAGGCGTCATCTATGGCCGACATCGATTCGGGTCAAACCCTTTTTGCAATTTTATTTCAATTTTTTTGGGGCAATGCGTCTGCACCCCGAAAAATCCGGGGTTTTGGCATCCGGCCCCCGGGTGCCTATAACAGCCCTTCAGGGGAACATGGACGTTTATGGTCGAAGATACAGCTGCGGGAATCGCTGATTCAGGATTCGCCAACCGCGTGAGATCCGCGGTTTTCTGGCGTTCCGGCAGCCAGATCGTCAGTCAGGTGGTGATGTGGACCACGACGCTGGCGGTGATTCGGATTCTCGACCCGTCCGATTACGGCCTGTTCGCCATGACCCAGGTGGTGATGGTGATGCTGGCCTTTCTCAACGGCTATGGCTTTGCCAGCTCGCTGATCCAGCAGGAGCAGATCGACACCTTCCGGGTGCGCCAGGCTTTCGGGCTGCTGCTCATCCTCAATCTCGGCATTGCCGCCGTCCAGTTTGCCGCAGCGCCGGCGATCGCCGCTTATTATGGCCAGCCTCATGTGGCCGAGCTGCTGCGCTGGCAGACGGTGATGTACCTCGCGACGCCCTTCATGGCGGTGCCCGAAGTGCTGATGAGCCGCGCGCTCGATTTCCGCAGGCTGGCCATCGTCAATTTCATCTCGGCCTTTGTCTGCGCGATCACGTCGATCGCATGCGCTTTGGCCGGCTGGGGCGTCTGGACGCTGGTCGCCGCGCCGACATCGATGGTGTGGAGCCGGGCGATCGGCCTGTGCATCGCGCAGCGATTCGTCGTCTGGCCCAGCTTCGACTTTCGCGGCACGCGCAGCATGATCGGTTTCGGCAGCGCAATGCTCACCAGCCATCTGTTGTGGAGCCTCCAGACCCAGGCCGATGTGCTGATCGCCGGGCGCGCGCTCGATCCGCATGCGCTCGGCCTCTATGCCGAGGCGCTGTTCCTTGCGCAGATGTTCTCCTCCAAGGTCATTCCGCCGCTCAACGAGGTCGCCTTTCCCGCCTATTCGCGGCTGCAGGCCGAACCCGCCCGGCTGAAGGCAGCCTTTCTCAAGGCCATCGGGCTGATCATGTTGATCTGCTGTCCGGTCTATGCCGGGCTGGCGGTGACCGCGCCTGAAGCCGTGTACACCCTGTTCGGGCCCAAATGGGTGGAGATGGTGCCCCTCGTCCAGCTGTTCGCGCTCGCGATGCCGTTCATGACGCTGCATGTGCTGATCGCCCCGGCGGTCAATGCGCTGGGCGCGCCCCGCATCACGGTGCGATGCTCGGCCTTTGGCGCGGCCTTCATGCCCTTGATGTTCCTGATCGGGGTGCGCTTCGGCGTGACCGGCCTGGCCCTCGGCTGGGTGATCGGCATGCCGGTCGTGCTGCTGTTCTGCCTGTGGCAGTCGTGTCCGGTGATCGGCGTGCGCGTGCGCGACGTGCTGATTGCATGCCTGCCGGGGGTCGGCGCGGCCGCCGCGATGGCCGCCCTGGTCTGGATGATGCGCATCGGCCTCAACGGCACGCTCGACAGCAGCCTGCCCGAGATCATGGCCCGGCTGGCGCTGCTCGCCGCCATCGGCGTGCTCAGCTATGGGCTGCTGCTGCGTGTGCTGGCGCCGCAGATGCTGAGCGATGCGATCGCGCTGTTGCGCCGCCAGCCGCCCGTCATCGCAGAGGAAGAGATCGCCGCCGCCTGACCAGCCGCGATGCGCTCACCGGCGGATGCCGAAGCGCGCGAGCACGGCATCGGCGATCGCTATCGCATCGGCCCAGGTCGCATCGAAGCCCGACGCGTCGCCATAATAGGGGTCGGCGACCGGCTGCCCTTCGCGTCCGGGCACCAGATCGAGCGCAAGGCAGAGCTCGGCGGGCGAGCTCGCCGGGGCGATCCGGCGCAGGCCAGCGAGATTGTCGTGATCCATCGCAAGGATGAGGTCGAACCGCTCGAAATCGTCCGCGCTCACCTGGCGTCCGCGCAAGCCCGAAATGTCGACGCCATGCGCGCGCGCCACCGCGATCGCACGCGGATCGGGCGGGTCGCCGCGATGCCAGCCGCCGGTGCCGGCCGAATCGACCGTCCAGCCCAGATCGAGCTGATGCACCCGGTGCCTGAGCGCGCCATCAGCGAGCGGCGAGCGGCAGATATTGCCGAGGCAGACGAACAGGATCGATGGCGTCTTCACTCACTGGCCCCTTTCCCGCAGCTGACCGCTTCCGGTCGTTTGACGCTTGCGTCACTTCGGGGCTCTGCTAGCCAAGGGCAAGGACGCACACAAGAGACGCCGAAATCGGGGAGAGACACGCGCATGGCTGGGCCGAACGACAATCAGGACACCGCCGCGCCGGGTATCGCGCCCGCCACATCGGCCTCGCCTTATGCCTGGTACGGGCTGTTCATCCTCTTCCTCGTCTATGTGCTCAATTTCATCGACCGGCAGATCATCACCATCCTCGCGCCCGACATCAAGGCGGACCTGGGGCTGGATGATGCCGATATCGGCTTTCTCTACGGCACCGCCTTTGCCGTGTTCTACGCGCTGTTCGGCATTCCGCTGGGACGGCTCGCCGATAGCTGGCACCGGGTGCGGCTGCTCACCGTGGGCCTGGCCATCTGGTCGGCGATGACGGCGGTATCCGGCTTTGCGAAGAACGGCCTGACCCTGGGCCTCGCGCGCATGGGCGTCGGCATCGGCGAGGCCACCGCGAGCCCTTCGGCCTATTCACTGATTTCGGACATGTTCCCCAAGCGCATGCGCGGCACCGCGCTCGCGATCTATTCGGCGGGGCTCTATTTCGGGGGCGGCATCTCGCTGATGATCGGCGGCTTCATCGTCGCAGGCTGGAACAATGCCTATCCGGGCGGCGGTCCGCTGGGCCTGGTCGGCTGGCAGGCGGCGTTCCTAGCCGTAGGCGTGCCCGGCCTGCTGCTCGCCGCCTGGGTCGCGACGATGCGCGAGCCGGTGCGCGGGCTGGTCGACGGGCTGCCGACGCCGCCGTCACCCGAGCCGTTTCGCGGTTTCTTCCAGGAGCTTTTCGCGGTCATTCCGCCGTTCACGATGATCGCGGCGGCGCAGCGCGGTGCCGCAGCCTTTGCCGTCAATATCGGCGCGCTGGTGCTGCTGGGGCTGATCGCAGCCGGCATGATCGCGCTCACCGGCGCGACGCTGCAATGGCTGTGCATCGCCATCGGCTATTATGCCGTGTTTTCCTGGGCAAGTTCGCTGCGCGCGCGCGACAAGGCGACCTTCGCGCTCATCTGGGGATCGCCCGCCTTCCTGTGCACGATCCTGGGTTATGGCTGCGTCGCCTTCCTGTCCTATGCCACCACCGCGTTCGGACCGACCTATGCCGCACAGGTCCTGGGCGAGGACACCGCGAAAATCGGCTTCTGGATCGGCGGCTTCGGCGCGCTCGGCGGGTTCCTGGGCGTGATCCTGGGCGGTCGCATGTCCGACTGGCTGCGTGCGCGCAGCGAATCGGGGCGGATCATGGTGATCGCCTTCGGGCTCATCACCCCGGTCTTGCCCGTGATCCTGGCCTATACCACCGCCAACGATCCGAATTCGGACGCCGATTTCATCCGCTTCACCGTCTTCGCCTCGCTTGCCAACATGTTCGCCAGCTCGGCGCTGGGAGCAGCTGCCGCAACGACCCAGGATCTGGTGATGCCCCGCATGCGCGGCACCGCCACCGCGACCTTCTTCCTGGCGACCACGCTGTTCGGCCTGGCGCTCGGCCCCTATCTCGCCGGGCAGATGTCGGTGATCTCGGGCAGCCTGTCCACCGGGGTGCTCTCGATCCTGGTGATCGTGCCGGTTGGCCTGACCCTGCTGTTCTTCGCCTGGCGGATGGTGCCGCTGGCCGAACGCACCGTGGTCGAGCGCGCGCGGGCGGCTGGCGAGCCGGTGTGACGGAGCGCCCCCGAGGTCATGCCCGGTCCCACCGGATCGGACCCGATCGCCTGTGGTGCCACATATAACCGTGTTGAATTCCGGAGGAGGCAACGGTAACGACGCTGCTCCATGGCCCGTTCAGGGTTGAATTCTGGGCAGCCCGACGCTGCGCAGCACAGTTCGGGAAGCTGACCGATACATGACCCATGCCTTTCACCCCACCAGCCTGCGCGAATACGACATTCGCGGGATCATCGGCGAAACGCTTGGCGAGGCGGATGCCTATGCGATCGGACGCGGCTTTGCGACGCTGATCGCGCGCGCGGGCGGCAAGTGCGTGGTGGTCGGCTATGACGGCCGCGTCAGTTCTCCGGTGCTCGAAGCGGCGCTGATCAAGGGGCTGAACGACAGCGGTATCGATGCGATCAGCGTCGGTATGGGCCCCACCCCTATGCTCTATTATGCCGAGTCAGTGCTGGAAGAGGCGGATGGCGGCATTCAGATAACCGGCAGCCACAACCCCGCCAATTACAATGGCTTCAAGATGGTCTTTCAGGGCCGCCCGTTTTTCGGCGTGGATATCCGCAAGCTGGGCGAGATGGCGGCAGTCGGCGACTGGGCCGAGGGCACCGGCAGCGCACGGCAGGTCGATATTCTCGATCGCTATGTCGACCGGCTGGTCGAGGATTTCGGCGGCACCGCCGCGCGCATCGGCTGGGACTGCGGCAATGGCGCGGCAGGACCTGCGGTCGAAAAGCTGGTCCAGCGCCTTCCGGGCGAACATTTCACGCTGTTTACCGATGTGGACGGCAATTTTCCCAATCATCATCCCGATCCTACCGAGGAAAAGAATCTCGCCGATCTGAAGGCACTCGTCGCGGAAAAGCAGCTCGATTTCGGAGTGGCTTTTGACGGGGATGGTGACCGGATCGGGGCGATCGACGGCCAGGGCCGCGTGATCTGGGGCGATCAGCTGCTCAGCATTTACGCCGAAGTGGTGCTGAAAAACCTGCCCGGCGCGACGATCATCGCCGATGTGAAGGCCAGCCAGGCGCTGTTCGACCGTGTGCGCGAGCTCGGCGGCGAGCCGCTGATGTGGAAGACCGGGCACAGCCTGATCAAGTCCAAGATGAAGGAGACTGGCTGTCCGCTCGCGGGCGAGATGAGCGGGCACGTCTTCTTCAAGCATCGCTATTACGGCTTTGACGACGCGCTCTACGCCGCAGTCCGCCTGATCGAGGCGCAAACGCTGCTCGGCAAGAGCGTGACCGAGATGCGCGGCGCAATGGCGCCGATGATCAACACCCCCGAAATGCGCTTCCAGGTCGACGAGACGCGCAAGTTCGCGGTGGTGGACGAGGTGCTCGAACGCCTCTCGGCCGCCGGTGCCAATGTGAACGCGACCGATGGCGCACGCGTCAACACCGAGGACGGCTGGTGGCTGCTGCGCGCATCGAACACGCAGGACGTGCTCGTCGCGCGCGCCGAAGCGCGCAGCCAGGAAGGCCTCGACCGGCTGATGGCGCAGATCGACGATCAGCTTGCGGCCTCGGGCCTCGAGCGCGGTCCCCAGGCGGGGCATTGAGGAGTTTCGATCATGGGTAGCGAAGCGGTCAGCGCATTCAAGACCCGTCATGCGGTGCTGGTCACCGGTGGTGCGGGCTATATCGGCAGCCATGCCGTGCTGGCGCTCAGGGATGCGGGCTGGAAGGTCGCGGTGATCGACAATCTCGTCACCGGCTTTCGCTGGGCGGTGCCCGTTGGCGTCGCATTCTACGAGGGCGACATTGCCAATGGCGAGCTGGTCGCGCGGATCATCGCCGAACAGCAGATCGGTGCGATCCTGCACTTTGCCGGATCGATCATCGTGCCCGAATCGGTGAGCGACCCGCTCAAATATTACAGCAACAACACGGTGAAGAGCCGCGCGCTGATCGAATCGGCGGTGCACGGCGGGGTGAAGCATTTCATCTTCTCCTCCACCGCTGCGACCTACGGCACGCCCGAAGGCGATGGGCCGATCCCCGAGAACGCCCCGCAACAGCCGATCAATCCCTATGGCACATCGAAGCTGATGACCGAGTGGATGCTCCGCGATGTCGCCTTCGCGCATGACTTCAACTATTGCGCGCTGCGCTATTTCAACGTGGCGGGGGCCGATCCGCAGGCGCGCACCGGCCAGTCGACCGCAGGTGCGACCCACCTGATCAAGGTCGCGGTCGAAGCCGCGCTCGGCAAGCGCGACAGCGTGGCAGTGTTCGGGACCGATTTCGACACCCCCGACGGCACCGGGGTGCGCGACTATATCCATGTCAGCGATCTGGCGAATGCGCATGTGCTCGCGCTCGAGGCGCTGATCGAGAATCCGTCCGAGAGCCACCGGCTCAATTGCGGCTATGGCCATGGCTATTCGGTGCTCGAGGTGCTCGACGCGGTCGACCGCGTCACCAATCTGAAGATCGAGCGCGTGCTGTCCGACCGCCGCGCCGGCGACCCCGCCGCGCTCACCGCCGACAGCAGCGCGATCCGCGCGCGCTTCGGCTGGCAGCCTGCCTTTGACGATCTCGACACCATCGTCACCCATGCACTGGCCTGGGAACGCCGCCTCAGCGAACGGGCTGGATGAGCATGGCAGCGCTGTCTGCCTGCAAGCTTGCCACGCGCCAGGTCGAAAAGCCCTGGGGCCGTGCGGTGCTGCCTGCCCCGTTCCGCAACCCGGGCAGCGAGAAGATCGGCGAGATCTGGTTCGAGGCGGAAACCGGCCCGGCGCTGCCGCTGATGGTCAAATATCTTTTCACCAGCGAGAAGCTGTCGATCCAGGTGCACCCCAGCGATGCCGAGGCGCAGGCCATGGGCCTGGCGAGCGGCAAGGAGGAGTGCTGGCTGGTGCTCGATGCCGAGCCGGGCGCGTGCCTGGGCATCGGCACGCTTCGCCCGCTCGGAGCCGACGAACTGCGCGAGGCCGCGCTGTCGGGCGAGATCGAGGCGCTGATGGACTGGAAGCCGGTCGCGCGCGGCGATTTCTACTATATACCGGCAGGGACGGTGCACGCGATCGGAGCGGGCGTGAGCCTGATCGAGGTGCAGCAGAATGCCGACATCACCTATCGGCTCTATGATTACCGACGCCCGCGCGAACTGCATCTCGACGATGGCGTCGCGGTCTCGCGCGCCGCGCCCTATCCCGCCCAACTGCATCGCAGGGTCGATTTCGCGGCCGACCAGCTGCTGGTCGATGGGCCGTTATTCTCGCTGCTGCTCACCGGCGATGCCGCGGCGCGGCTGGACGGCACGGGGCCGCTCACGGTGATTCCGGTCGAAGGCAGCGTTCGGGTCGAGCAGCCCGAGGGCTTGCTGACCGTCGACGCGGGAGAATGCCTTGCCATCGATCCCGACAGCCGCTTTACCGCCAGCCCGGGCGCGCGGCTGCTGCTTGCGCGCGCGCATTGAAGCGAGACCCCCATGACCCAGATCATCCCCGTCATCCTGTCCGGCGGATCGGGCACGCGGCTGTGGCCGCTGTCGACCGACCAGAGCCCGAAACAATTTCTCGCGCTCGCGTCTGACCGGACGATGTTTGCCGATACGCTCGCGCGTGCCGGCGATTCGACCCGCTTTGCCGCCCCGCTGATCATCGGGGCCGAACGGCATGCCGCGCTGATGGAAGCCGAGCTGGGCGGCGAGGCGCACGAGGGGGCACGCATCATCCTCGAGCCGAGCGCGCGCAACACCGCGCCGGCGATCGCGCTCGCCGCGCTCGCCGCGGGCGGGGGCGATGCGGTGATGCTGGTGATGCCGAGCGATCATGTGATCCTGGATCTGCCTGCCTTTCTGGCCGCGGTCGATACCGCGCTTCCGGCGGCGCGCGATGGCTGGCTGGTCACTTTCGGCATCGAACCCACGGGTCCCGAAACCGGCTTTGGCTATATCAGCATGGGGGACGGGCTTGAGCATGTGCCCGGTGTGCGCAGGGTCGATCGCTTCATCGAGAAACCGGCGCGCGACAAGGCCGAGGCGATGCTGGCCGAGGGCGGCCATGCGTGGAACGCCGGCATCTTCCTGATGCGCGCCGACCGGTATCTGGCCGAGCTGGCGCGCCACGCCCCGAGCATGGATGCCGAAGCGCGCGCGGCGCTGGCGGGCGCGGACCTGACGGCGCGTCTGATTCGCCCGGATGCCGAGCGGTTCGCCGCCTGCCCGTCGGATTCGATCGACTATGCGGTGATGGAGCGCGCCGAGCGTGTCGCCATCGTGCCCGTCGCCTGCGGCTGGTCCGATGTCGGCAGCTGGGATGCCCTGGCGGAGATCGGCAGCGCCGATGCGGACGGCAACACCGTCGCCGGCGATACTGTGCTGATCGACACCCGCGGCTGCCACGTGCATGCCGACGGAATCACCGTGACCGCATCGGGGATCGAGGATCTCATCGTCATCGCCAATGGCAGCCATGTGATGATCGTGCCCAAGGGCCGGTCACAGGACGTCAAGAAGATCGCCGAAGCGCTGAAAGCACGCAGCCAGGCCTAGAGCAGGCTCGCGCGCGGAGAGAAGATGCCGGGGGGATCGCTCGCTCCGGCCGGCATCGCATCAGCCTGACGAGCGGCCCTCGCCCGATCCGGCGCGCACCGCCCTGGCATCCTGGACCACCGCCAGGAACAGCCAGACCAGCACCGCCTGGAAGATCGGGGTGCGCGCGGGATAGTCGACCAGCGACGCCGACCCGATAATGGCGAGCACAGCCAGGCAGAACACCGCCAGCGCCTGATGCTCGCGGCTGCCCAAAAGGGTGCGGACGAACCGGGCCAGCCAGATCAGCAGCCCAGCCAGCAGCAGCGCAGCCGGAATGCCGCCTTCGATCACGATCTGGACCCAGTCGTTATGGGCGTGGTTGAGATAGGATCGGGCCAGCAGATCGTCGGGCTCGTAAAGGCGGTACACGGTGTCGAAGGATCCGAATCCGGTGCCCAGCAGCCAATGGTTGCTCACCATGGTCTGGAAAACCGGCCAGGTCTTCCAGCGCAGATCCTCCATCGAATTGCGGCCCATCAGGTCCTGGAAGGCGGGCGTGCGCTCGAGCCACAAAAAGGCGACGACGATCAGCAGGACAACGAGTGCAAAACCGGCCGTCGCTGCGTAAATCGCCTTTCGGCTGGTTTCGGGCACCTTGACCTTGGCCTTGCCCGAGCCGCGCGAGCGCACCGTCATCCAGCCCATGAGGCCCGATGCAATGATGGCGAACAGGGTCGCCATCAGACCCGCACGCGACGCGCTGATCAGCACCGTGAACAGGATGATCAGAAACACCGGGACGAAGGCAAGCTTCATCCATACCGGACGGTGGATCGGATTGTGATCGAGAAACAGCCGCGTCACCGCGAGCAGCGACAGGGCAGAGAACACCGCCGAATGGTTCTCGTTGGCGAACAGCCCGACCGGCGTATCGATGTTGGTGATGGAATAGAGATACAGGAAGCTGCGCGAGCCGCCGACCACCTGCAACAGGCCGAAAAGCGCGTTGACCAGACCGAGACCCGCGATGATGGTGAGCAGGACGCGCGAGTTGAGCTTCATCGACACGGCGAGCAGCAAGGCGCAGACAGGCACGATCAGGCTGAGCAGCGAATTGAGGCCGCGAAACGGTGCCAGCGAGATCGGACGCCACACGTCGGCATTTCCGGCGAGCCTGTCGAGCGCGACGATGGTCTCGCGATCGGGCAGCCCCTGCCACAAGCCCGGGGGCAGCGGCACGAGCTGAACGACCATCCACACCAGCAGCCCGCCCAGGAACAGCAGCACGATCCTGGCGGGCGCCAGGTCATCAAGCCGGATGTAATATATCGCGGGGATCAGCAGAAGCGCCGTCATCGGTCGCAGCATCGCCAGCTGAGCCGGGTCGGCACGCGAACTGCCGCCCAGCAGCGCCAGCACAACCAGGAAAACGGCCATCCAGAACCATTGCAACTGGGTTGCGCTGGCAGACGATCGCGACCTGCTGTGACGCATCGACTTGCGCGGCGAGGAAATGGATTGATTCAAGATCATGCGCTCCGGAAGGCTTGCTTGCGCCGCTGATAGGCGAGTTCAACAATTTGAAAAAGGGGGCAATGTCACCGCTGCGACCGATCGAGCCCGGGCCCGGCACAAGCGGCGTGCACGATTGGAGCCCCGGCACCGAACCGATCCGATATACCGGTTTTTGCCGAAGCGCGCGCGGAATCGGCTTGCCAAAGGCGGGCTTGGCGCTATGGGTTCAAAATTGAACATAGCGGCGCGACCCAGATGCGCGCCGCCCGATCAACCGGCGGACCCTTCGGGTCGCGCCGTGCGGTAGCTATATGCACACATCCGAACTCGTTTCCAGCCCCGCCAGTCAGCGCCGCGAAGATGCAAGGCTCCGCGTGCTGCGCCTGATCGCCACCAATCCGGAAATCACCCAGCGGGAGATGGCGGAGAAGCTGGGCATCAGCCTGGGCGCGGTCCATTACATGGTGCGCGCGCTCGCAGAGCGCGGCCTCGTGAAATGGGACCGGTTTTCCCATGCCGAAAGCAAGCGCGGCTATGCCTATGTGCTCACCCCCAAGGGCCTTGCAGAAAAGGCTGCGATCACCGCCCGTTTCCTGGCGCGCAAGCGACTGGAATATGCCGCGCTGCGCGCCGAGCTCGAGGAATTGGCGGCGGAGCTCGACAATGACCGCAGCTGAGCCCGGCGCGCGCGCCTGACATCGGACATCCTGTTTACCCCAGCCCGACTCTCACCATCCTTTCGGAAGATATCAGCGATCATGACCCTTCAGAAAACCATTCGGTCTGCTTCGGATCTCGCGCTCCACGGAGCGCCGCCGGCCTTTGCCGCGCCCATTCCTGTCGGCAAGCCCAATATCGGCGATCGCGCAGCCTTCATGGCCCTGGTCGATGGCATCTTCGATCGCGGCTGGCTGTCGAACAACGGGCCGATGGTCGAACAGTTCGAACAGCGGGTCGCGCAGGAACTGGGCGTGAAGCACTGCATCACGGTGTGCAACGGCACGATCGGGCTGGAAATCGCGATCCGGGCGCTGGGCCTGACCGGCGAGGTCATCGTCCCGTCCTATACCTTCATCGCCACCGCGCATGCGCTGTCCTGGCTGGGCCTGACCCCGGTCTTTGCCGAGGTCGATCCCGACACGCACAATCTGGACCCGGATGCGATCGCCCATCTGATCACGCCGCGCACCAGCGGTATCCTGGCGACCCATTTGTGGGGCCGCCCCTGCGATGTCGATCGCCTGCAGGCCATTGCCGACGAGCATGGGCTCAGCCTGATGTTCGATGCCGCCCATGCCTTTCTGTGCAGCCATGGCGGCCGGATGATCGGCGGCTTCGGCCGCGCCGAGGTGTTCAGCTTTCATGCCACCAAGTTCTTCAACTCGTTCGAGGGTGGCGCCATCACCACCAACGACGATGCCCTTGCCGAACGGATGCGGCTTATGCGCAATTTCGGCTTTGCCGCGCTCGACAATTCGGTGATGCACGGCACCAACGGCAAGATGTCTGAAATCTGCGCCGCCATGGGGCTGGTCAATCTCGATAATGTCGGCAAGGTGGTGGAAGCCAACCGCGCGAATTACCATGCCTATCGCGCCGCATTTGACGGCATCGACGGCATCAGCGTGATCGACCCCAGCGAAGAGCCCTTCAATTACCAGTATATCGTGGCGGAGGTCGACAGCACCTTCCCCTGCACGCGCGACACGATCGTCCAGGCGCTGCAGGCCGAGAACATCATGGCGCGGAAATATTTCTGGCCGAGCTGCCACCGCATGAAGGCCTATAGCGAGAGCGAGACCTATGCAGGGCTATCGCTGCCCCGGTCCGAACTGGTGGCAGATCGCGTCATCGTCCTGCCGACGGGCACGGGCCTGCCGGCGGGCACGATCGATGTCATTCGCGATGTCTGCATGGCACTGGCGCGGCAAACGGAGGAGGTTTGATCATGTCGGAGGTCGAGAAGAAGGCATTGGTCGGCATTTTTGGTGCCGGAGGCTTCGGGCGTGAAATCATGCCCTTTGCCCGCCAGAACTGGGCCGACCGGGCGGAGCTGGTCTTTGTCGAGACGCATGCGCGCGAAGGCCTGGTCAACGGACACCGGGTCATCAGCCTCGAGGACTATGCGTCGAGCCCGCATGCGGAGAAATATTTCAACATCTCTGTCGCCGATTCCAAGGCGAGAGAGCGTCTTGCCGGCGAACTCGTCGCTGCGGGCGGCCAGCCGGTATCGCTGATCTCCCCCAATGCGATCCAGTATGACGAGAACGAGATCGGCATCGGCGCGATCATTTGCCCCAATGTCATCATCACCTCGAACGCCAGGATCGGCAAGTTCTTCCAGTGCAACCTCGCCAGCATCGTGGCGCACGACTGCGTCATCGGTGACTATGTCACCTTTGCCCCCGCCGTGCAGTGCCTGGGCAATGTGCATGTCGGCGACCATGCCTATATCGGCACCGGCGCCATCATCAAGCAGGGCGCGACGGGCGAGCCCCGGCGGATCGGCGAAGGGGCGGTCATCGGCATGGGCGCCGTCGTGACCAAGGATGTTCCCCCCTTCACCACCGTGGTCGGAAATCCGGCCAAGCCGATGGGCAAATAGGCCCTATCACTCCCCTTCAGGCTAGCCGCCCGCCATGCCGGGCGGCGCCCCCAGAGCCATTCGATCATCATTCCCCGAGCCGGGCGTGGTGAACCATCAAGGATATGTTCGCATGAAAATCATAGTCACCGGCGGCGCGGGCTTTATCGGCTCGGCGCTGATCAAGCTGATCCTGGCAGAGACCAGCGATACCGTCATCAATGTGGACAAGCTGACCTATGCGGGCTGTCTCGAGACGCTCGAACCGGTCGCGGGCAACAACCGCTACATTTTCGAGAAGGCCGATATTGCCGACCGCGCCGCGATGGAGCGGATCTTCAGCGAGCATCAGCCCGATGCCATCATGCACCTGGCGGCCGAAAGCCATGTCGACCGGTCGATCCATGGCGCGGCCGATTTCGTCCAGACCAACCTTGTCGGCACCTTCATCCTGCTCGAGGTGGCGCGCGCCTATTTCAACGCGCTACCCGACGACCGCAAGCAGGCTTTCCGGTTCCACCATATCTCGACCGACGAGGTGTTCGGCGATCTGGAACCCGATGCGCATCCGTTCACTGAGGAAACGCCCTATCATCCTAGCTCGCCCTATTCGGCGACCAAGGCCGGATCCGATCATCTGGTCCGCGCATGGTTCCGCACCTATGGCCTGCCGATCGTCGTCACCAACTGCTCGAACAACTACGGGCCGTACCAGTTTCCCGAAAAGCTGATCCCCCGCATCATCCGCAATGCCCTGGAAGGCCGCCCGCTGCCGGTCTATGGCGACGGATCGCAGATCCGCGACTGGCTTTATGTCGAGGATCACGCGCGCGCGCTTCATCTCGTACTGACCCGGGGCGAGCTGGGCTCGACCTACAATATCGGCGGCAAGAACGAGAAGAAGAACATCGAGGTGGTCCACCAGATCTGCGATCTTCTGAACGAGCTGCGCCCGGTGGCCGGTCATGACTATCGCTCGCTGATCACGTTCGTCACCGATCGGCCCGGCCACGACCGTCGATATGCCATCGACTGCAGCAAGATCGGAAGCGAGCTCGGCTGGGAGCCGCGCGAAACCTTCTCGACCGGCCTGCGCCAGACCGTGCAATGGTATCTGGATAACGATGACTGGGTGGCGATGATCTGCGCGCGCCAGGAAAAGCAGGACCAGTTCCTGTAAGCCGTCGAGGCAACAGCCGCGCCACCCCTGCGATCTCGCCCCCGGCCCCGCCTTGCGTCGGCACAACCGGGCAGACCAACCAATTCCCCTGTGGAGACACCCATGTCGAATGAATCAGGCACCAAAGGCATCATCCTGGCCGGAGGATCGGGTACGCGCCTGTATCCGCTGACCGAGAGCATCTCGAAGCAGCTCTTGCCGATCTATGACAAGCCGATGATCTATTATCCGCTCTCGGTGCTGATGCTCGCAGGCATCAATGACGTGCTGATCATTACCACGCCCGAGCACCGTGCGTTGTTCGAGAAACTGCTCGGCGATGGCAGCCGCTTCGGCATCACGCTCACCTATGCCGAGCAGCCCCGGCCCGAAGGCCTGGCCCAGGCCTTCGTCATCGGCGAGGAGTTTATCGGCGACAGCAATGTCTGCCTGATCCTGGGCGACAACATCTTCTACGGCCAGAATTTCTATCCGAAGCTCAGTTCCGCCATGGAGCGGCGCGAAGGCGCGACGATTTTCGGCTATCGCGTCGCCGATCCGCACCGCTTTGGCGTCGTCGAGTTCGATGCCGACCGCAAGGTACTCTCGATCGAGGAAAAGCCGGCCGAGCCGCGATCGGATTATGCGATTACCGGCCTGTATTTCCTCGACAATGCCGCCGCCCGTATCGCCCGGAATGTGCGGCCTTCCGCGCGCGGCGAGGTGGAGATCACCAGCGTGTTGCAGGACTATCTCGATCGGGACCAACTGAATATCGAGCTTCTCGGCCGCGGGTTTGCCTGGCTGGATACCGGCACGTGCGAAAGCCTGTTGCAGGCCGCGCAATTCGTCGAGGTGATCGAACAGCGCCAGGGCTACAAGATCGCCTGTCTCGAGGAAATTGCCTGGCGCAAGGGGTGGATCGACAACGAGCGACTGGGTGCGATGGCCAAGGCCTATGGCAAGGCGCCTTATGGCCAGTATCTGCAATCGCTGCTGAACGAATAACTTTTCTCGCTCGGCCAGCGCCGGTTCTGATCGCGCCATGAAGCTGCCCGGCCGGCGGCAGGCGCCTGCCCCATTGCCGCGTCCGGCGGTTGATGGGCGTGCCAAACGTTTTTGAAGTCACCCCCTTATGCTCTTGCGCAACACCATCGCCAACTATGTCGGCCAGGCCTACAACACGGGCTGCGGCATCATCGTGGCGCCGCTGTACCTGCTCTATGTCCCGCCGGAAGAGTTCGGCCTGATCGGTCTGTTTCTGATCCTCAATTCGACCATCTACCTGCTCTCGTCCGGCCTGGTGCCGGTGCTGGCCCGGCAGGCGGCGATCTTCAAGGTCAAGGGCAGGGCTCATGCCGACGAGTTCTTCAACCTGCTGCGCGGGATAGAATGGCTTTCGGTGGTGCTTGCGGTCGTCACTCTCGCCGTCTGTCTGATCGGCGCCGACTGGTTCCTCAACCAGTGGTTGAAATCGGACAAGCTCGATCAGGACGTCGGCATCTATTCGTTGCAGATCATGGGGTTCATCCTGGCCACGCGCTGGGGCATCTCGGTCTATTCCTCCGGCCTGGCAGGGCTCGAGCGGCAGGTCACGCTGAACCAGATCAACGTCCTGTTCACGACCCTGCGCTGGCCGGGCGGGCTGGCGCTGATGGCGAGCGGGCTGTTCGGCATCATGGATTTCTTCACCTATCAGGCCATCGTCTCGCTCCTGGAACTGGCCCTGACGGCGGCCCTTTTCTACCGCGCAATCCCGGCCAGACGCCGCGCCGATTCAGGTGACCGGGTCGCAGCGCCTGAAGAACGCGTCGCCTTCATGACGACGATCCGGAACAACCTGTCCTTCACGCTGGGCACCTTCTACACCGTCATGGCCTGGGCGATGCTGACCCAATATGACAAGATCCTCGCGTCGCGATCGATGTCGCTGGAGCTGTACGGATATTTCGCCTTTGCCATTCTCGTGGCCAATGGCGCCGACCGCATCGCACAGCCGATCGGCCAGGCCATCCTGCCGCGGCTGACCATCTATGTGAACGAGGGCGATGAGGAGCGCGCCAATGCGCTCTATTCGCAAGCAACCCAGTTCATGGCGATCGCCTCGCTTTCAGTGGCGGTCATCTTTGCCTTCTTTGCCCAGCCGGTGATTTTCGCGGTGTCCGGCAACAGCGCCATGGCCGACGGCGGCGCGGTATTCCTGGCATGGTTCGGCCTGGGCTCGGGGGTTTTGACATTGTCCAGCCTGCTGCTGATCCTGCAGAATGCCTATGGCCATATCCGGGTCCATATCCACGCCTCGACGCTGTCGATGGTGGTGCAGGTTCCGCTGATCACCTTCATCGCGCTGCATTTCCAGGCTTATTGGATAGGCATTGCCTGGGCGACGATGCGGGTTCTGGTATTCGCCATCACCGCTCCGATCGTGCACCTGAAGTTCAGTGGCATTCCGCTGTCGCGCTGGCTGTTGCGCGACATCGGCCTGCCGCTGCTGGGCGCCGTGATTGCCGGACTGGCGTGCCTGGCTGCCGACAGTCTGATGCTGCAGGGCGATCCGAACCGCTGGGTCGTGGTGGCGAAGGTCGGCGTCTATTCGGCCTTCGTCATCACCACCGCGTTCGCCTTTTCCGACGAGGGCCGACGGATGATCGCGCGGCTGATGGCCCGCACGATACGCGCCTGACCCTCCGCTGCGCGCTGACCATGGCCGCCCGCTTCTGAAAGCTTTTCGATGACACCCGCACCCCAAGACTGCGAGCCCGATCTGATCACGATCGTCTGCCTCAGCTTCAACACGCGCGACTATATCGCCCGCTGCTTCGATTCGCTGATGGCGCAGCAGACCGATTATCGGCTCCAGATCGTCGTGCACGACGATGCCTCGTCGGACGGCAGCCAGGACGTCATCCGCGACTATGCCGATCGCTTTCCGGACATCTTCACGCCGGTTCTGCAACCGTCCAACCGGTGGTCGCAGGGCTTCTGCCCGCTTCAGGCGTGCGCGCCCCATATCAGAGGGGCGTTTGTCGCGATCTGCGAGGTGGACGATTACTGGACCGAAACCGACAAGCTGCAGCAGCAGGTGGAATATCTTGTCGGATCAGGCCGGAATTTCGTCGGCACCCAATGCCAGTCGTTCACGCACAGCGAGAGCCTGGGGCCCGCCTTCCCCAAGGCCGACGGCTCCGGCCCCGTCACCATCATCCCGGGATCGCACATCTTTGCGATGCGCAAGTACATCCACACCAGCACCTTTGCGATGCGGCGCAGCCTGTTCGACAAATGGGCCGCGGCCTTTACCCGCCAGGTCGTGTCGGCGGACCTCACCATCCTGCTGACCGCCTGTCTGGTCGATGACGGCCTGGCGATGCAGAACCGGGTGACCTCGCGCTATCGCATCCACGAGGGCGGAGCCTGGACGGGCAGCACCCGCGCGCAGCGCTATGCGCGATATGCGATCACCTGGCAGATCATCCTCGAATCGCTGGGGGCAGAACTGCCGCCCCGCTATCTGCGCCAGGCCCGGAGCAATCTGGCCTATTTCGAGATCCTGTCAAAGGAAGGCCGCCCTGCGGTGCTGGCGGAACTCGCGAAGCGCGGACCGATGCCGGTGATCCAGGTCGGCTGGAACATGCTCGCGCGCCGGTTGCTCGGCAACTGAGGCGCGACCGCCGTCATTGCTGTATGCAAGGTTCCAAGCTACACGGGCGGACGAGCGGCCCATGGCGGTCCGGTAACGTGCCCTTGGCGGCTGCCGCCGGAAAACTGAAATGCAGATCATGATGAACCACGCGACACCCCGGACGCCCAAGAAGAGCAAGCTGCTGAACGACAGCCTGTTCGTGCCCTATATCGTCGTGCTGCTGCTGTATTTTCTCGGCCCGGTGACATTTTCGGTCTTCTATGTCGAGGCGGCCTTGTGGTTCATCACCATCCTGATCCTGCTCAAGGTATCGATCAATACCGGCAAGGCGCGGGCCTTGTACGAGCCGGCGCCGGACCTGGCGCACGACCGGATCATCATCAAATATTATACCTATCTTTCGGTCCCCATTTCGGCGGCTGCGGCTTATTATGTCTACTGGCTCTACGGCCAGGGCACCTCGGTCGACGTGGTGCTGACCAACACGGGCGAAGTTCGCGAAATCACTGCCGGTTCGGACATCACCAAGCAGATTGCCGCGATTTTCGCCTATCAGGCCTATGGTTATATCCCGATTTTGCTGACCAAATGGCGCCACCGCTTCCCCATATATGTCAATGCGATGATGGCAGGGGCGATCGTGCTGATGGCGCTGGCGGTGGTGCTGCAGGCCGGACGCACGTTCTTCCTTGTGGCAGGGGCGATCGGCTATGCCACCTTCATGGTGTCCTCCAAGGTGACCAAGGACGCCAAATCCGCCAAGGGAAAGGGCCGGGCCTCCAACGTGCTGCTCTATGTCGGGGTGGGCATCGCGGCGATCTTCGGCGCCGTGGCGATCTATCTGATCGGCGTCCAGCGCGTGTCGAGCGCCGAGATCGCCAATACGCTCCACACGGCCGACTATCGCTATTTCGGCGCCACGCTGAAGCGGATCGCGCCGGATGCCTCCTACTTCATCACGGTGATCTTCCACTATCTCGTCGGGCCGTGGAGCAACTTCAACATCGCGATCGTGTCCGACACCGACTTCTATCGCTGGTCGGCAGGGCCGTTCGAGGCGATCGCGGCCCGCTTCTCGGATGGCTATGACTCGGCCTTTTTCGGTGCCCGCGCCGACAACTACAAGCGCTACATCATGCTGGGCGGACAGCCGACGGGATGGCGCACCGGTTTCGGCAACGTGCTCGACTGGTACGGCTTTCTCGGCATGATCCTCTATACCGTCTTCATCGGCTATGCGGCCGGCAGACTGCTGGTCAAGGCCCGGTCGTCGCAGTCGCTGATCGCGCTGCTCAAGGCGGTCTGGACGATCACCTTCCTGCTGATGTGCCTGTTCTATTTCCCTTCGGACACCATCTTCTGGGTCAATCTCGCGCAGATTTTCCTGATCACGCCGCTGCTTGTGCTGATCTTCGGGTCAAGGCGCCAGCCGGCCAAGTTGCACCATCGGCACAGGCTGGCCTGAAGGCCCGTCCTGCCGAAATGAGCAGCGGCAGGACCCGGCCGGGCGCGGTTGCGCCACGCCGGGGCCAGGCCGTTCCGACCCATCCTCATCGTGCCATTGGACCGCCAGCGGGACCTGGCCACATCTCATTCGTTTCATGGATCTGCATATGTATTTTTGCATCGTCGTGCCCAATCTGAACTATGGCCAGTTTCTCGATGCCTGCCTTGCCTCGATCGAGGGGCAGGTGGGTGTCGATGTCGGCGTGCTGATCATCGACGGCGGCTCGACCGACAACAGCCGCGCGATTGCCGAGGAATATTGCCAGCGCAACAACTGGACCTTTCTCGAGAAAAAGGGTCTCGGCCAGGCCGCATCGATCGCCTATGGCCTGGCCAGGGAGCAATGGCCCGACGCACCGGATGATGCCATCTATTGCTGGCTGAATTCGGACGATACCTTTTTGCGGTCGGATTCGCTGCGCATCGTCGCCGACCAGTTCGAAAACTTCTTCGACGTCGATATCGTCTCGCTCGGCGGCTATTATCTCAGCGGCGACGGACGTTTCCAGGCGCCGGTCAATTACGACTATCACCCGCTGATCCGGGGTGACGTGTTCCTGAGGGGTGGCGGATTTCTGCAGCCGGCGACCTTCTGGAGCGCCAGGGTGAACCACAATATCCTGATCAACAATGCCTATCGCTATGTGTTCGACGGCGATTATTTCCTGCGAATGCGCGGCGAAGGGTATAATTTCTACGTCAATCCCCGACTGCACGTGGCGGGCTATCGCCTGCATGGCAGCAACCTGTCGCTCAACGTTCCGCCCAAGCGGGTCGCCGAACTGGCCGATCTGTACCGCATCCGGCTGTCGCGGCCAGGGGCGGGCCTGTATCTTTCGGTCATGGCGAAGCTGCTGAGAGGGTGCGAGTTCGTGCCGCTGGTCGGAGAAAAACTCAAGCGGTTGATCCGTTCGGCAAATAACGTTGCGAGCTATTTCACACGCTATTTGATCCCTTCGATCTGATCCGAGCTTTGCGGCCGACCGACGCCCGGTTTTGCGGGCGCATGCCGTAAACCGGAAATTCACCCGATCCTGCATTGTCCCCAGATTGCTGGTGACAATCCCCCTCGGAGCAGCTATCGAACCGGCTCTGTGGGGGAACGACCTGCGGCCCGGTGCGGCCGGAAAGGTGTCCGCAAAATCGAGGATGTGCGGCCGGTGAAGGAACTTCAATCCATATCGGGATATGAGTATTCCGACTTCGAAACCAACCCTTCACATGAGTATCTCCTTCCCACGGTTCTGTCCGAGCTGGAGAAGATTAAGGCAGGTCTCGGCGATCGGGAGCCCCGGCTGTTCGAACTGGGATGCGGCAATGGCAGCGTGGCAGCCAGGATGAGCTCGCTCGGATGGGATGTTACCGGGGTCGATCCTTCGGCGGACGGCATCGAGCAGGCGCAGAAGGCCTATCCGCAGCTCAAGCTCGCGCGCGGGTCTGCCTATGACAATCTGGCCGAAACCTATGGCACCTTCCCGATGCTGGTCAGCCTGGAAGTGGTGGAGCATGTCTATGCGCCACGCGATTATGCCAAGACGGCCTTCAGCCTGCTCGAGCCGGGCGGTGCGGCGATCTTCTCGACGCCCTATCATGGCTATTGGAAGAACCTGGCCATGGCCGTGACGGGCACGATGGATGCCCATTTCACCGCCTTGTGGGACCATGGACACATCAAGTTCTGGTCGGAAAAGACCCTGACGACACTTCTGGTCGAGGCTGGGTTCGAACCGCCGCGGTACCTGAAGGTCGGCCGAATTCCCGCCCTGGCGAAATCGATGATCGCCATAACGCGTCGACCGCGCGGCTGATTGGCACCGGAAAACAAAAAGTTAGATCTTGGAATGACGCTTCTGTCGGTGGTTATCCTCACCAAGAATGAGGAACTGCATATCGAGCGCGCGCTGGACTCGGTCCAGGGCATAGCAGACCGTGTCTTCGTCATCGATAGCGGCTCCAGCGACCGGACCGTGGAGCTGGCGACCGCACGCGGCGCTACCGTGCTGCACAAGCCCTGGGTAAACTATGCCACCCAGTTCAACTGGGCGCTCGACCAGCTGCCGCAGGACACCCAATGGGTCTTGCGGCTCGATGCCGACGAGATCGTCACGCCATCGCTGGCCCAGGAAATCGACGCCAAGCTGCACCAGCTGCCCGGTGATGTCGATGCGGTTTATGTTGGGCGGCGCATGAACTTTCTCGGCGAACGCGTGCGGTTCGGGGGGCTGTTCCCGATCCGCATCATCCGCCTGTTCCGGCATGGCCGCGGGCGGTGCGAGAACCGCTGGATGGACGAGCATATCCTGGTTCAGGGCGCCACCGCGCAATTCGCTGGCGAGATCATCGACGACAACCGCAATTCGCTGACCTGGTGGACCGAAAAGCACAATGCCTATGCCTCGCGCGAGGTGGTGGACCTGTTGAACCTCGAACATGGTTTCATGGCCAGCGAAACGGTCGCCGACCTCAAGGGCGGGCAGCAGGCGGGCATCAAGCGCTGGCTGAAGGAAAAGGTCTATGCGCGGCTGCCGGCGCAGCTGCGCGCCTCGCTCTATTTCTTCTATCGCTTCGTCCTGCGTCTTGGCTTTCTCGACACCAGCGGGGGGCGCGCCTTCCACATCCTCCAGGGCTTCTGGTACCGCTATCTGGTCGATGCCAAGCTGCAGGAGGTGCGCAAGCATATGCGCGATACGCACAAGGACGCGAAGACGGCGATCCGCGACGTGCTCGGCATCGATCTGCAGCGGTGACGGGGCCCATGAAGATTTCCGTCGTCACCGCCGTTTTCAACCGGGTCGCCACGATCGGCGATGCGATGGCCAGCGTCCAGGCGCAGAGCCATGGCACGATCGAGCACATCATCCAGGATGGTGGATCGACCGATGGCACGCTCGACGTGGTCCGGAGCGCCGCGACCGGGGACACGCAGATCGTGTCCGAACGCGATGGGGGCATCTATGACGCCATCAATCGCGGCATCGCGCGTGCCACCGGTGACGTGATCGGCCTGATGCATTCGGACGATGTCTTTGCCGACGATCATGTGCTCGAAAAGGTCGCCAGGACCTTTGCCACGCAGGATGTCGACGGCGTCTATGGCGATCTGCAATATGTCGCCGCCAGCGATCCGACCAGGGTGGTGCGGCACTGGCGTTCGGGAGCCTATCGCCCGGCACTGCTCAAGCGGGGGTGGATGCCGCCGCATCCCACACTGTATCTGCGGCGCGAGGTGTTCGACCGGCACGGTCTTTATGACACGTCGCTGCGCATCGCTGCCGATTATGATGCCATGCTTCGCTACCTCGGAAAGGGCCAGATCCGGCTCGGCTATATTCCCGAGGTACTTGTCAAAATGCGCCTGGGGGGCGAGAGCAACCGCTCGCTGGGACGGATCATCCTGAAGAGTCGCGAAGACCTTCGGGCACTGCGCAACAACGGCGTGGGGGGTATTGCGACCCTGGCCGCCAAGAACCTGAGCAAGCTCGGGCAATTTATCGTGAAGGACGACACATCGACATGACCAAACGCGCCCTTATCACCGGCATCACCGGACAGGACGGCTCCTATCTGGCCGAGTTTCTGCTCTCGCAGGGCTATGAGGTGCACGGCATCAAGCGCCGCGCCTCGTCGCTGAACACCCAGCGCATCGACCATATTTATCAGGATCCGCACGAGCCCAATCCGAAGCTGACGCTGCATTATGGCGATCTGTCGGATACGTCGAACCTCACCCGCATCATCAGCGAAGTGCGTCCGGACGAGATCTACAACCTGGCTGCCCAGTCGCACGTCGCGGTGAGCTTCGAATCGCCCGAATATACCGCCGATGTCGACGCGCTCGGCACGTTGCGCCTGCTCGAGGCGATCCGCTTTCTCGACCTGGGCAACAAGGCGCGCTTCTACCAGGCTTCGACCTCGGAGCTCTATGGCCTTGTCCAGGAAATCCCGCAGCGCGAGACGACCCCCTTCTACCCGCGGTCGCCTTACGCCGTGGCGAAGCTCTATTCCTACTGGATCACGGTCAACTACCGCGAAGCCTATGGCCTGTATGCCTGCAACGGCATCCTGTTCAACCATGAGAGCCCCCGCCGCGGCGAAACCTTCGTGACGCGCAAGATCACGCGCGGTCTCGCCAATATCGCGCAGGGCCTCGAATCGTGCCTGTACATGGGCAATATCGACTCGCTGCGCGACTGGGGCCATGCGCGCGACTATGTGCGCATGCAGTGGATGATGCTGCAGCAGGACCATGCCGAAGATTTCGTGATCGCCACGGGCCAGCAATATTCGGTCCGCGAGTTCATCCGCTGGACCGCGCGCGAACTGGGTGTCGAGCTGGAGTTTACCGGCGAAGGCGTCGACGAGATCGCGACCGTTGCCGCGATTTCGGGCGACATGGCGCCGGCGCTGAAGGTGGGCGACGTGATCGTGCGGATCGACCCGCGCTATTTCCGTCCGGCTGAGGTGGAAACCCTGTTGGGCGATCCCAGCAAGGCGCGCGAGAAGCTGGGCTGGGAGCCCGAGATCACCGCGCAGGAAATGTGCGCCGAAATGGTCGCGGCCGATCTCAAGGAAGCCCAGCGCCACGCCTTCTTGAAGGCCAATGGCTTCGACCTCCCGGTGAGCATCGAGAACTGAGGAATCCGCACGGTGAAAATCTATGTCGCAGGTCATCGCGGAATGGTGGGCAACGCCATTCTGCGCAAGCTGGAAGCCCGCAAGGCTGCGGGCGAACCGATCGAACTGGTGACCAGGACCCATGCCGAGCTGGACCTGACGGATCAGGCCGCCGTCCGCGCCTTCATGCGCGAGCAGCAGCCTGATGCCGTCGTGCTGGCGGCGGCCAAGGTCGGCGGGATTCACGCCAACAACACCTATCCGGCAGATTTCATCTACGAGAATCTGATGATGGAGGCCAATGTCGTCCATCAGGCGTTCGAGGCAGGCGTTCAGCGGCTTCTCTTCCTGGGGTCGTCGTGCATCTATCCCAAGCAGGCGCCGCAGCCCATGGCCGAGGATGCCCTGCTCACCGGGCTGCTCGAATCGACCAACGAGCCCTATGCGATCGCCAAGATTGCCGGCATCAAGCTGTGCGAGAGCTACAACCGCCAGCACGGCACCGATTATCGGTCGGTGATGCCGACCAATCTCTACGGCCCGGGGGACAATTTCCATCCCGAGAACAGCCATGTGCTGCCTGCGCTGATCCGGCGCTTCCACGAAGCGCAGAAGGCCGGGCTCGACAAGGTCGTGATCTGGGGCACGGGAACGCCGCGGCGCGAGTTCCTCCATGTCGACGACATGGCCGAAGCCAGCCTGTTCGTGCTCGACCTGCCGCGCGACATCTATGCCGCCAATACCCAGCCGATGCTGAGCCATATCAATGTCGGAAGCGGCGTGGACGTGTCGATCCTCGAGCTGGCGACGCTGGTGGCCGAGGTGACCGGCTTTGCCGGGAAGATCGAGACCGATCCGACCAAGCCCGATGGCACGATGCGCAAGCTCATGGACGTGAGCCGGCTCGAAGCGATGGGGTGGCGCGCCTCGATCGAGCTCGGCGAGGGCGTGCGCGAAACCTATCGCTGGTATCTTGAGAATATCGACAGCGCCCGCGTCTGATCGCAAGATCGGGCGTGGCCAGCCCTGACAAGGGTCAGGATCGGTTGGTCAGGCTGAGGCCGGCGCAATGCCCGGCCCCACGCCCTATCTGCCTGGGGTCAGACGCGGGGTGGAGAGCGTTCCGGTGAGCGCCCTGCCACCGGTCCAGGAGCGCCCGACAATCGCCAGCTCGACGAACGGACAGGCCGGGAAACTGCTGACCTGGACGTAATTCTTGGTCAGATTGAACGGCTGTTCGAAAAAGGGCGTATCCTGGCCCCAGCACGACATTTGCAGCTTGAGATCAGCCACCTTGTCGACCGGCTGCATCGCCACGTCGAAGGCGATGTTCAGGCCAGCCGCTGGCCGCTTGAGCACGCGCGAGGCCAGCACCCCGCCATTGCCCGGCTCGATATAGAATTCGAGGCTGTCCTGGCTGTAATCGGGCTGGGCGCGCATCGACCGCGCGTCTGCAAGCTTCCAGTCGAAGGGCGGATAGGCTGCGACCCAAGCGCGCGCTGCCGTGGCAGCACGCTTGTCGGTCGCGCCTGTCACGCGGCGATAGAGCCGCTCGGCCGCCTGCATCTCGCCCTTCTGTGCCAGACCGGCGATCAGGCGCTGGTCGAACTCCGTATTGTCGATCGTAATCCGCTCGCGGACATAGGCCAGATTCTCGAGCGCGCGCTTTTCCCCGACTGCGAACACCAGAAAATCGTCGCGCCAAGGCAAGGGCTTGCGGAACATGGTGGCGAATGCAGGGCGCGTTTCCGGCAGCGTGATGGCGCTGACGAGTAGCGGGAAGAGCTCCTCCTTCCGCTCGGGATGGACACGCAGGATCTGATCCAGGGTCCCGATGGCTCCAGCAAAATCACCATTGTCGCGCTTCTGCTGCAGCGCGAGGCCCTGCAGAGCCGAATCGCGGCGCGTCAGCCGGGTGGCGAGCTCGATGATCTCGCGCCGCCGACCGGGATTGGTTTCGGCCAGCGCCAGCAGCACATAGGCTTTGGGCAGCATCGGCTCGAAGGCCAGCGCGCTGACCGCTTCGCCGGACGCCTGGCGCGACAGGCGTTGCAGGCGCACTTCGAGATCGGGCGCGGCCTGGACTGCGGCCGCAGGTGCCGCCTGGCTGCTTCCATTGCCGCTGCCCAGCTTGGCGACCTTCTTCACATCCTCGACGAACTGGCCATAGGCCACCCGCTCGATGGCCGCGCCGTTCCAGGGGAAAATGGCTTGGGCAAGCTCGGGCGCGCGGCGCACGCTCACGCTGCTCAGCGCATGCGCTCCGGAGAGCAATGCCAGCGGCACGGCCACCATGCACGCAATCGCCAGTCGAGAGGTTTTTGAAGACACCTGCAATATGCTTCCCGTGGCTCAGGCCTCAAGCCGTCTGCGTATCTTCTTTCGGGGTCTCGCCATATTTGTAGCCATAGCCGTACCCATAACCATAGCCGTATCCGTAACCATAGCCGACCGAATTCGAATCCAGCTTAGTGACGATGGCACCATAGACGCGCGCGCCGGTGCGGGTCAGACGGTTGAGGGCGTTCTCGATCGCCCGGACCTTGATACGATCGGATTCGATCACATAGACCACGCCGTCGACGACGCGCGCAAGCTCGACCGCGTCGGCCAGCGCCAGCATCGGGGCGCTGTCGATGAGGATCTGGTCATAATTGGCCTTGACCTCCTCGAGCAGCTCCTTGAACCGGTTGCTTGCCAGCAGTTCGACCGGGTTGGGCGGCGTGTAGCCGAAGGTGAGATAGTCGAAGCCGAAATCGTCGATCCGCACCACCTCGTCGCTGAGGCTCGTCGCGTTGCCGGTCAACAGCCCCGAAAGACCGCCACTCTTGCTGAGATCGACCTCGAGGAAGCCCTGCATCCGCGAGTTTCGAAGGTCGGCGTCGATCAGCAGGGTACGCTTGCCCAGATGGACGAAGCTGGTCGCCAGCGCGATCGTCGAGACGCTCTTTCCTTCCGATGGCACCGAGGAGGTTAGCATGAGCACCTTTGGCGCGCCCTGCGGGGTCAGGAAGGTCAGGTTTGTTCGTGTCGACTTGTACGCTTCGCTGATCTCCGACGAACGCGTCACGATTTCGGCCCTCAGGTCGGGCGAGGTGTTCCGCGGAATGAGGCCGAGCACCGGGAGACCCAGACGACGCGACACATCCTGCGGATCCTTGATCGTCTGGCTCAGCGTGACGCGGAGATAGACCAGCGCGATGCTCAGCGCGACACCGATGGCGCCTGCCAGAAGCAGGTTGATCAGCAGCGACGGCGCATAGGGGAAGAGCGGAACTTCGGCCTTGTCGATCAGCGTGATGTTGTTCTGGCCGGCACCCGATGCCTCGAGCTCCTTGTAGCGCTGCAGCAGCGCGTCATAGAGCTGGCGGTTGGTATCCACCTCGCGCTTGAGAATGCCGTACTGGATGCTCAGTTCCTGCTGACCCAGGAAGCGCGACTTGGCTTCCTCGAGCTTGCGGCGCAGCTCGCGTTCGCGGCTCGAAGCGGCCGACAGGCTGGCGCGCGAAGCGGTTGCCAGCGAAGCCTTGAGCGACGCGACTTCGGCTTCCTTTTCGAGCACCGGGGGATAGGCGGGGCCGAAATTGGAGCGCAGACGCGCCACTTCGGCTTCGAGCTTGGCGAGTTCGGCGCGCAGCGAGTTGCGCGCGTCCTGCGCCGGGATGTCGCCAGAGGCCTGCGATGCTTCCGCCGTGATCCGGTCGGTCACGGCCTTGGCCAGCGCATCGTTGAGCGCGGTCAGGTCAGAAGCGATCAGCGTCTGCGCGGCGGTTTCGGGGCCCTTTTCCTTGCCGCCCGATTCCAGCACGAGGATGCCCTTGGCGTTGGCATATTGCACCAGATCGCGTTCGGAAGTGGAAAGCTTCTGCCGAAGCTCCTCGATCTGCTTGTTGAGGAACTCGCGCGCCTCGATATTGGCGCCGAAACGCTTTTCGTAGTTCGCAGCGATGAACTCTTCGGCCCAGAGATTGGCGACCTTGGCCGCGACCGAGGCCGACGGGCTCGAGAACTGGATGTCGACCAGGCTCGACTGCCGGATCGGCTCGATCGAAACATTGTCGAGCAGGATTTCCTCGACGTCGCGCGGCGTCAGCCGGACTTCGGGATCAAGCGCGAACGCACGGATGAATTCCTCGTCGCGCTGCAGATTCCCGGCCCTGGCGACCCGGGTCGCCATGAAGTTCGATTCCAGCAGTTCATACTGGGTGTTGAGATACTGGATCTCGGACACCTTGGATTCGTTCTCGAGCGGGTCGATCGCCGTCACGTTCGACGTGATCTGCGAGACCTCGATCCGCGAATTCGCCTTGAACAGTTCGGTCGACAGCAGCGTCACCAGCAGCCCGACGAGAAGCGCAATCGCGATCAGGCCTGCCAGCCAATAGCGCAGCGCCTGCGCCTCGCTCAGATACCGTTCGATGACCAGGTAGAAACCGCCCGCCGGCTCGGCATCAAGCTTGGTTTCGCCAGCATCGGCTGCGGCGGGGTTTTGGTTGGTCATGGTATCTTGCATCACTGTTGCACAATCAGAATGGTCGCGGTCGTCAGAAGTGGCGGTACTAGCTGCAACAGCAGATCGAGACGTCGGCGCTCGGGCGAGTCACCGACAATGACGATGTCATTGGGGAAAAGCTGGGGATCGGCATAATTGCCGCGCTGAATGGCCCGAATATCGTAGACGCCGATATAGCGCTGGTTCTCGACCGTTCGCAGGACGAGCACGTCGCTCTGCTTGGCATATTGGGTCATGCCCTCGGCCTGGTTCACCGCGCGCAACAGCGTGGGACGTCCGGTCGCAGGATAGCTGCCCGGCTTCTTGACCTGGCCGCCCACCGAAATCGTCGGCTCGGGAAACTCCTCGGGAATGACGCGCACCTGCGGATCGCGCAGATAGCGACCGCGCAGACGATCGGCGATCTCGCGCGCGGCTTCGCTCGGCGAGCGCCCGTCCAGCTTGACGTTGCCGATCAGCGGAAAGGCCAGATCGCCGTCGACATCGGTGAGATAGGTCCCGCTCAGCGATTCGGCACCGACCACCTGAATTTCAAGCTTTTCCTGCGGGCCGATCACATAGGAAATGTCGAGACGCGGTGCGGGAAGGTTTTCGAGCTGCGTGACTTCGATGTCTTCCGCGAGCCCCACGGACCGGTCAACCGCGCAGGATGCGAGCAGCCCAGCCATGCCCAGAATTAGCAGATTTCGCAGAATAATTACCATATGGCCTCGCCGATTGAGGCAGCACCTTTAGAGAGTTTTTTACGGTTGCCAACCACTTTTGCGCCGGAAAACCGGCGGTTGAGACAGCCCGACTGGTCTTGCGACCGATGCAAAGAGCAGCGCGCAAGTGACGGGTTTGCCGCGCTGTTGCCGCCCTATTTATTTCGCGCCGACACCGGTCGTGATCACCCTCAAGGTCTTGAGGACAATCAGCAGGTCAAGCCACAACGACAGGTTCTTGATATAGTAAAAGTCATAGCGAAGCTTGGACAGCACATCGGTCACGTCGGTAACATGCCCCTGGTTGACCTGCGCCCAACCGGTAATGCCGGGGCGAACGATATGGCGATAGGAGTAGAAGGGCAGCTCCGCATTGTACCATTCGGACAGCGAGCATGCCTCGGGCCGCGGCCCGATAAGGCTCATGTCGCCCAGCAGCACGTTGAACACCTGCGGAAGCTCGTCGAGACGCGACTTGCGCAGGAATTTCCCGATCTTGGTGATCCGGTCGTCGTCCGACTTGGTCATCGCGTCCTCGCGCTTGGCGAGATTGTCGTTCGAGACCTCGCGATCGCGCATGGTGCGGAACTTGATCATGCGGAACTTCATTCCCCGGAACCCGATCCGTTCCTGAATGAAGAACACGCTGCCCGGCGAATCGAGCTTGATGATCAGCGCCAGCAACGCAAAGACGGGAAGGCACAGCGGAATGAGGCACACGGCGCCGACGATATCGATGCCGCGCTTGATCGACGCATAGGAGACATTGGGAATCAGCGAACCCAGCTCGTTCTCGCTGAGATGCGAGATCTTGACCTGGCCCGACTGCATCTCGGCGATCTGGCGGTAGTGATAGACGGGTATGCCGGCCAGCGCCGCCTGGGCAAAGAGCCGCTCGCCGCGTTCGGAATGCATATAGTGCAGATCGGCAACGATCGACCAGTCGCGGCGGCCTGCCTGGATCAGCGCCTCCATATCGGCGAGCGACGGCGCCGGCATGAAGTTGCCGGTCAGCTCGATCTCGTTGGCGCGCCCACCCGATACCACGACATGCGGGTTGAGCATGCGGCGACTGTACACGGCCGCCAGGAAGCTCGCCATCACGCCGGACACGGCGCCCGCAGCGAAGAACGATCCGGAATATTCGATGCGCATCAGCGCCATGACGGTAAAGACGCCGGTGAAGACGATCAGGTTGACCGGGAGCACATAGGACAGATGCCGGGCGTTGGCATGGTCCTTCAACCGCGACAGGATGTACCAGCTGATCGTGATCGACAGGATGAGCGCCGTGATCGTCTCTTCGAAGGCTCCGGTGAAATAGGCGCGGTCGAGCAGCGACCAGACCGCCAGCGCCGGTGCCAGCCCGGCGCTCAGGATCAGCGGCAGCTCGAACCGGTGCAGGAACTGGTTGCCCCGGCGAGGCGGGACCGCAGAGTATTTCTGCGCGTCGGCGTCTGCCTCGCCACGGTCGGGGCTGGCAGCGGTGACCGTCTCGCTGGTAGTTCCGGCAGTCGATTGTTTCATAAGATGCTCTTCAAAGGATGAGGTTGCCGGATCGAAAGTGACCGTCGGCCGGCGCTCCGCGTCCGACTGTTCCGCCATGGTGCTGGCCTGCTGGTCGATAAGCGTGCTCATGGTGTCGCTCCCATCGGAGACATATGGCCCGATGCGGCCTTGAGTTGGACGGTAGGAACCGAAACCCGCGTCTGCTTGCCCATGAAATCGAGCAGCACCAGCGCGCGCTGATTGGGGGACAGCCGCTCCACTTCGCCCAGAAAGGTCGTGGCAGGCCCCAGCGTCACTTCCACAGCGTCGCCCGGGCCCAGATGCGTTCCCAGGAAGATGGTGTCGGCATGGTCGCAGGCATCGCGAAGCTCGGTCATCACCTGCGCAGGGACAGGCGTGGGCCGGTCGCCGAACCTGACCAGCCGGGCAACGCCATAGGTCGAGTTCACCAGGGACCAGGGCGCAGCCTCGCCAGGATAGCTTACGAAGATATAGCCGGGAAAGAGCGGCCGGGCCTGCGCGGTCGGCACGCCCTTGCGCGCCACCAGTCGCTGCTCCATCGGCTGAAACGTGACAAAACCCTGACGCTCGAGATTGCGCTTGGCGACGTGGTCAGCGCCTGGCTTGGCTTGGGCTAGAAACCACTCGTTCACGCTCATGTCCTTATGCAGATTCATTCCGCGCGTCGGCATTCGTCTTGTGACCAGCTCAGGTACGATTTAGCGAGCCAGACAGAGCATCGGCTGCCGAAAAGCACCAACATTCATCAGCTGGTTGCACAGCAAACCGATATCAACGCGGCTAGCCAACCCCTTCGCAGCGTGGCAGCCAGCCTCTCCTCGCACGGAACCTCTCCAAAACGCGCGACTCGTTTTATCCGGGGTGCCCTGTTGAACATACCGTAACGAGTTGTCAATGCCAGTTGAGATACCGTGACGGCGCAGCGGCATGCTCCGAAAACGTCCAGCGCGCGGCCCATACCCTGGCCACCGGGCGCGCTTCGGTCCTGCGAGCGGCCGCGGTCGAAGACCCGAACCGCCTGCTGGCCGCAAGCTTCGACAGCCGCAGATAGCAGCAACTTGTTAACCATATTTAAGTTTTCGTGCATTTAGATGGCGGCGATCTGCTGGCCTGCCCGTTGCTGGACCGGGCATGGGGGTATGGATGAGCATCGCCAACTGGAATCCTGCGAAGCTGACGCTGGTTGTCGATCTCGACGACACGCTGATCCGCACCGACAGCCTGCTCGAAAATTTCTGGGGCGCCTGGTCGGTGCGATGGCACACCCCGCTCGAGGCAGTGCGCACGCTCGCCCGGGGCAAGGTCGCCCTCAAGCAGAAACTGGGCGAGATCAGCCGGGTCGATCCCGCGCGGCTGCCCTATAATCCCCATGTTCTCGAGATGATCGAGCAATGGCGCGCGCGCGGCGGACGCACGGCGCTGGTCACCGGTGCCACTCAGCAGATGGCCGACGCGGTGGCCGGGCATCTTGGCCTGTTCGATGCTGCCTATGGATCGAAGGATGGCATCAACCTGACCGGAGCCCGCAAGGCGCAGTTTCTCGAGCAGACCTACGGACCTGCAGGCTATAGCTATATCGGCGATGCACCGGCCGATTTTGCGGTCTGGCAAGGCGCGGCGGCGGCCGTGACGATCAATTCCAGCAAGGCATTCCAGGCCAGGGTCGAAAAGCTTGTCGCGGATGCCACGCACCTTCCGGCGGATCGTGCGGGCCTGCGCGACTATCTCGAGGCCATGCGCCCGCACCAATGGCTCAAGAACGTCCTCGTCTTTCTGCCGATGCTCGCCGCGCACGCGCTCAATCTGGTGACCGCATTGCAGGCGGTGCTGGCCTTTGTCGCGTTCAGCCTCGTGGCATCGGCCACCTATATCCTCAACGACCTGCTCGACCTGTCAGCGGACCGCGCCCATCCGCGCAAGTGCCAGCGCCCGTTTGCCTCGGGGCGCATCCGGCTGATCCACGGAACCTGGATGGTGCCGCTGCTCGCGCTGGCAGGCGCGGCAATCGCGCTGGCGGGCGGGATCGAGCTGTTTGCCGTGCTGCTGATCTATGCGGGTGTCACCCTGCTCTATTCGGTCAAGCTCAAGCGCCTGGCGATGATCGACATCTGCGCGCTTGCTTTGCTCTATACGCTGCGCGTCCTGGCAGGCAGCGCGGCGACCGGCATTCCCTCCTCGCTCTGGCTGCTCGCCTTTGCGACCTTCTTCTTCTTCTCGCTGGCCGCGGTCAAACGCTATGCCGAGCTGGTCGACGGTGCGGCATCGGGCCGGACGATGGCGACAGGGCGCGGCTACCGGGTCGATGACCGCATGATCGTCGGCCATATCATGGTCTCGTCAGGGCTCGTCTCGGTGCTGGTGCTGGCGCTCTATGCCAATTCCGAGCCGGTCCAGAGGCTCTACCATTATCCCGAATTCCTCTGGGGCGTGTGCCTGGTGCTGCTGTTCTGGACCAACCGCATCGCGCTGCTCACCCATCGCGGCGAGATGCACGATGATCCGGTCGTGTTCGCGATGCGCGACCGGGTGAGCCTTTGCTGCGGCCTGGTCGTCGGCCTGCTCGCGCTCGCAGGAGCGCTTGCGTGACCGGACTGATGCTCGTCCTTTCCTATGCCGGGTTCGCCGTGCTGGCGACACTCGCCAATCTGGCGAGCCAGCGCGCGGTGCTGGCGCTCTGGCCGGGCGGGCTGCTGGCCGCGCTGGCGGCGGGGACGCTGGTCGGCCTGGTCGTCAAATACTGGCTCGACCGGACCTGGATCTTTGCGGGCGCGAGCAATCAGCGTGCTGGTGAAGCGGGCACGTTCGGGCTCTATGCCGCAACGGGGGTCATTACCACGATGATCTTCTGGGGGTTCGAAAGCGCCGCCTGGCTGGTCTGGCATTCGCATCTCGCGCGCGAAGCGGGCGCGATTGCGGGCCTCGCAATCGGCTATCTGGTCAAGTACCGGCTCGACCGGCGCTACGTGTTCGCACCGGCGAGGCCAGCCTGATGCCGCATGTCGAGCCGCTTTCGGGCTGGGGCCGCTATCCGGTGCGCGATTGCGCGGTGTGGCAGCCGGTCACCGCCGAGGCGCTGCATGCCACCCTGCCCCCGCTCGGGCGCAGCATCGCTCGCGGCAATGGCCGGTCCTATGGCGATGCCAGCCTCAACCCCGAGGCCACCATCGACATGCGGCGGCTCGACCGGCTGATCGCGTTCGATGATGCCAGCGGCGAACTGGCCTGCGAGGCGGGCGTGCTGCTGTCCGACATCATCGACGCCTTCGTGCCGCGCGGGTGGTTCGTCCCGGTGACGCCGGGTACGCGCATGGTGACGATCGGCGGCATGATCGCCAGCGACGTGCACGGCAAGAACCATCACGGCGCAGGCTCATTCTGCGAACACCTGCTCTGGCTCGATCTCGATCTCGGCGATGGCCGGGTGCTGCGCTGCTCACATCAGGAAAATGCCGACCTGTTCGCCGCGACCTGTGGCGGCATGGGGCTGACCGGGATGATCGTGCGAGCCGCTTTCAGCCTCATCCCGATCGAGACCGCCTGGATGCGCCAGCGGACAATACGCGCACCCGACCTCGCCGAGGCGATGGCGGTGTTCGAGCAGTCGCACGCATGGACCTATTCGGTCGCCTGGATCGATTGCCTGGCGCGCGGGCGAGATCTCGGTCGATCGGCCATCCTGCTTGCCGAGCATGCGCCGGCCGATGCGCTGGATGCCACCCGCCGCGCCGAGCCCCTGGCAAGGCCGCCGCGCCAGCCCCGCGCGGTGCCGGTCGATCTGCCAGGCTTCGCCTTGAGCCGCTTCAACGTGCGTGCGTTCAACCAGCTCTATTACGCGCTTCAGCGCCCCGGCGAGGCGCTGGTCGCGCTCGACCCCTATTTCTACCCGCTCGATGCCCTGTCCGACTGGAACCGGATCTATGGGCGCCGTGGCTTTGTGCAATATCAGTGCGTGCTGCCGCTGGCCGAGAGCGAACGCGGCCTTCGCGCCCTGCTCGAGACGATCGCAGCTGCGGGCAGCGGTTCGTTTCTCGCGGTGCTCAAGCGCATGGGCCCGGCATCGTTCGGCCTGCTGAGCTTTCCGATGCCCGGCTATACGCTCGCGCTCGATTTTCCTGCGACACCCGCCAATCTTGCGCTGCTCGACCGGCTCGACGCCATTGTCGCCGATCATGGCGGACGCATCTATCTGACCAAGGATGCCAGGCTGACGGCGCCCATGCTGGCGCTCGGCTATCCCGGGCTCGCCCGGTTTCGCGAGTTGCGTGCACAACACGGGCTCGACCTCCGCTTTTCCTCGCTTCTTTCGCAACGTCTGGAGCTTTGAAGATGATCGCTTCTCCTGTCCTCATCCTCGGAGCCCGGTCCGATATCGGCAAGGCGCTGGCGCGTGGCTATGCGGCACAGGGCTGCGAGGTGATCCTCGCCGCGCGCAGCGACATTGCCGCCGATGCGACCGACCTCATGCTGCGCACCGGCGTCCAGGCGCGCGCGGTTCTGTTCGATGTTACCGATGGCGAGCCAGACCGTTTCTTCGAGGGCCTCGGGGCGATGCCGGGCACGGTCGTGATGGTTGCGGGCCTGCTGGGCGATCAGGCCGAATCGGCCGCCGTCGACGCTGCGGCGCAGCAGGTGATGGACAGCAACTATAATGGCCCGGCGCGCTATCTGCTCGCAGCGGCCCGGCGCATGACAGGCGTGCCGGGAGGCTGCATCATCGGAATCAGCTCGGTGGCAGGCGAACGTGGCCGTGCCTCCAATTTCGTCTATGGATCGGCCAAGGCCGGGTTCACCGCCTTTCTGTCCGGTCTGCGCAATGCGCATGCCAGGGCCGGGCTGCATGTCATGACAGTGAAGCCCGGCTTTGTCCGCACGCAGATGACGGCAGGCCTGAAGCTGCCCCCGGCGGTGACCGCAGAACCCGAACAGGTCGCCGATGCGATCATCCGAGCCCACCGGGCCCGGCGCGACGTCATCTACACGCTGGGGCGCTGGCGGCCGATCATGGCGATCATCCGCGCGATCCCCGAGGGGCTGTTCAAGAAGCTGTCGCTTTGAAGGCTCATCCGCTCCGGGCTTATATAGTATTAGCTATATTCTAATTATCGCTATCTTGATCCAGAACCGTGGTATTTTAACTAGCTTGCACGACCCGCTGCTGGCATTCTAACCGCCTGAAAACGCAGACATCGTCCCCCCTTCTAACGATCGGAGACGTCGCGTTGAAACTCGCACCGCAGCCGGAGAAGAAACCATGCCGCCGCACAGTGGTCAGTCTGTCGAGCTTGACCCCAAGGTCACCCCCTTGCAGGACCGCGCCCGCGCGACCTACGAGCAGATCATTCAGGCGACCGGGGAACTGCTGCCCGAAGTCGGCATCGAGCGGCTCTCGACGAACATGATCGCCGAGCGCGCCGGACTGACTCCGCCCGCGCTCTACCGCTATTTTCCCAACAAATACGCTATTCTGAGCGAGATGGGCCGCCGCCTGATCACCGCCGAGAACGAAACCGTCGAGCAATGGCTGCGCAGCGACGAATTCGCGATCTGCAAGCCGAGATCGAAAGCTTCGCCGCGTTGCTCGATCGCTTGCGCGACGTGGTCTTGGCGCATCCTGGCGGCGCGTGGATCTATCGCGCGATGAGCGCCGTGCCCGTGCTGCAGGAGATGCGGCGGCGCGCGTCGAAGGATTTCATCAAGGTGATCCTTGCGGCGGTGATCGACGATTTCCCGAAAATCGATCAGGAGCGTGTCCGCGGCGCGGTGATGCTGACGTCGATCGTCAACCATGCCGTCACCGAAACCATGGCCGACGATTATCCGGCTGCAGAGCTGTTGCGCCGGGAGGCCGCCAAGATGATGAGTCTCTATTATCGTGACGTAGTGATTTCGCGGGCTTCAGCGACATCGAACGAGGATGCATAGGCCAGAACGCGGCCAGAAACCTGTTGACAGTATACGATTTTGAATTTTAATAGTCCTCGCTAACGGGGCGGGACTTTGATGTACGAATTTTCAGCGGGTTGGTGCGTGTGCGGGCACGTCGGACCTCAACGATCAACGGGGCCTACGGCAGCATTTTTCCGGGCTTGGCGAGCTGCTTTGTCCGAAAAAGCCGCGATCGGCCTTTCCAAACGAGTTCTGTACCCGCTTCACGCCTCCCCGTCCTTTCGCGAACACGCCTAGACCATGGCCCGCATCTCGAGCGCCGCACGGCGCAGCACAATGCGCTCGGCGCTCCGCGCTCGTCGCCCCGCAAGACCCGTCCAGGCCGGGCCGGGCACCGGCACGGATGCCAGTGCGAATGGTGCAGGGCCGGTCAGCGAAGCCGAACCGCACGAAAGCCCCCAACGGGCGGCGCTGCAACGCAAACGGATCAAGGCAGCGCGGGCTTCGCTGCGCGCGCACAAGCGGCGCACCGGCTTTGGCAGGGCGCTGCGCAGCGAGGTTCGCGCGAAACATCGCGCATCGGCGCGGAGAGCAAGGCTGCGTGCCGCCGCCAGACGGCGAGCGCAAGCCTAGTCCGAGACGGACCGCCCCGGGCCGGCAGCGTTGCGCGTTGCGCCAAACCGCTGCTAAGCCTTGGCGATGCCCGATCTGGACCTGATACCCCGCAAGCTGCCGCAACAGAGCCGAAGCCGCGAAACGATGCAGCGTGTGCTCGACATGGCGGAAACCCTGCTCGTCGAACTGGGCGTGGATGGCTTCAATACCAATATTCTGGCCGAGCGTGCAGGCGTCGGGGTGCGCGCGATCTACCGCTATTATCCGAACAAATGGGCGATCCTGGTCGAACTGGTCGATCGATCCTATGCGCGCGAGCGCGAATGGGTGGGGCATCTCGGCGCGCTGAAGCCGGGCGATGACTGGCGCCACGCCACCGACCGCATGATCGACGGCTTCTTTGCCGGGGCCAGCAGCAGCCCAAGCTATGCCGTGCTGCGCGCCGCATGCCAGGTATCGCCCCAATTGCGCGAGGTGGAGGCGCGCAATGTCGCGCGCTTCGAGGCCGATGTCGCCGAGACGCTGGTCGCGCTGGGCATGGCCAATGAACCGCGCCGGTTGCGGATCGTGGCCCAGATCGTGATCGAGGTGTCGGGACGGCTTATCGACCTCGCGTTGCGGGCGGGCGATCCGATCGAGGCCGATCTGCTGCTCGGCGAGCTCAAGCGGATGCTGCACGACCTGCTGGGGCCGTATCTGCCCGGCTGACCGATTGCTTCGCGCTCAGGTCGCGAGCGGACGGGCAGGCCCACCGATGCGATAGGGATCGATCCCGGCTGCACGCAGCCGGTCATGGGCCCGTCGATAGACCTGCGGATCGGCAATGCCCATGCGCGCCCGCGCCGCAGCGAGCGGCTCGGCCAGCAGGGCCCGGATATCCTGGGCAAAGATCGCCTGCGCCGCACGGCCATGCCGCCGCGCCTCGGCGACCGCGCCGACAAAGGGCGCATCGCTGCGCAGCCGCAGCGCAAATTCGGCGGTGCCGGCCCAGGCGATGATCGTCTCGGTCCAGTCGCGACACTGGCTGCTGGTAAAGCCGAGCACGCACTGCTCGCCCAGCGGATCGCGGCCATAGCCGGTCAGCACATGCGCCAGATCATGCGTGTCGCGCAGCCGGTCGTTGAACCATCCGAACTGGTCGGCATGGGTCGCCTGACCCGGCAAAGTGCTTGCCTCGACCAGCCCCGCCGCCGACAGACCTTCGGCGCGCATGAAGCGGACATAGGCATGGGCTACGCTCTGCGGGCCATGGCCGAGCAGCCTTTCATGATCGTCGAGCATGGCCGCAAGGCTCGGTTCGGATTGCATCCGCGCGCGTCCCTCGGCGCTCGCGCAGAAGCGTTCGGCAATCCGCCGCATGCTGCGATTGGGCAGGCATTCGCCCATATGGAAAACTTGCGCGGTATCCTCGGCATCGCGCATCAGCGCGCGGAAATGGCGCAGCGCCGATAGCGGCCGCATCCGGCGCGGTGGTCGGGATGCGGCGAGAAAGGGCAGGTCCTGGATCATGACGGAAGCTTCCGGTTCGAGCGGGAGGCACAAAAGAAAGTAATTGCTTCCATACTCGCCGTCAAGGCGCGCTTTCATCGCTGCGCTCGGCCATGGGATCAGGCAATATCCGACCTGCCGAATTCAGGAACTCCCGCGTCCTCGATTTGTCCACAAGTCGAAAGGATACCGATTTGAAGGTTGCAGAGGTACAGAACGTCCTCGCGCTCATGGGCGTTCACGATAAATCGGATAAACAGGAGGCAAAGCCATGCATTGCCGGGCTGGATTTTTCCCGCAATAGTTCGAGCCATGTCGATATCGCACAACAAGCAGTACCAAATGCTGTAAAATCGGGTAATTCATTCGAGTTCAGCGAACGAAACCGTCTGGCCATCAGGGATCCACGCCTTTGTCTCGCGCCGAGCGCCTTCTTGACCTTATTCAAGTGTTGCGCCGTCATCGGTTCGCTGTCCCTGGCGCGGTGCTGGCGGAGGAATTGGGTGTTTCGCTGCGGACCATCTATCGCGATATCGAGACGCTCAAAGCGCAAGGCGCTAATATCGAGGGTGAAGCGGGTGTCGGCTTTGTACTGCGGCCGGGTTTTGTCCTGCCTCCGCTGATGTTCTCGCAAGAAGAAATTGAGGCGTTGATCCTCGGATCGCGCTGGGTGAAAGATCGCGCCGACGGCCAGCTGGCCAAGGCGGCGGAAGAACTGCTGGCGAAGATCGGCGCAGTGCTTCCAGAAGAACTGAAGAACAATCTGGACGAGTCGGGTCTTCTCATCGGCCCTGCACCGCCGATCCCGACCGGCAGGACCGGATTGGCATCGATCCGCAAGGCAATCCAGTCAGAACACAGGCTGCAGATCGAGTACCAGAATGAGCAAGGCGACAGCAGCTCCCGGACGATCTGGCCGATCGCTCTGGTCTTTTATGATCGGGTGCGCGTGCTAGTCGCGTGGTGCGAGCGGCGCGGGGGATTCCGTCATTTTCGCACCGATCGCATCGCCACCTACCAGATTAGCGAGCAACGCTATCCCCGGCGCCGGGCGATACTGCTGCAGGAATGGCGCAGGACCCTGCAAATTCCCCGATGGTGAATGCCGTCACTTTCCGCAGCGATTTCTTCACGTTGCACTGGCCCATCGAAGCGCTGCTGACGGAATCTGACGCAGATGGATCGTACCGCATTTCTGCCGGCATCAACTGACATGCCGCAATTGAGGAGACGCGATCATGACAGACTTTAGCTTCCTGAACCTCTACGTGAGAGACAACGCCGCCAGCGCGGGTTTCTACAGCGAGCTGCTCGAAATTCCGATCATCGAGGAGAAAGAAGGCTTCTCGCTGCTTCCGCTGAAGGACGGAGTGATGCTTGGCCTCTGGATGCGCGAGGCAGTCGAACCGGAGACAAATGAAAAGCCGGGCGCCAACGAAATTGCCTTTGCCGTCTCCGACCCGGCTACAGTGGAAGACATGCACGCCGATTGGTCGGAGCGCGGAGTGACGATCACGCAGGAACCAACGGTGATGAGGTTCGGCACCACGTTCCTAGCGCTTGATCCCGACGGCCATCGCCTCCGGGTATTCGCCCCTCTGGCGGCCTGATCCATGCCTCTGGGCGGGGTGGAGCGACAATGCGCCACTCCGCTTGGCAGGATGTTACTTGAATAAGCCTCCAGCCATGTTCGGATCAGCCGTTACCCCGTCGGGCCACCCAGGCTCTGCCAAAGCACCAGCCTCGCACGAGCCGCTCGGGCTTCGGAGGCAATCGCAGCCTGGCGTGCAGCATAGGCATTGCGATCAGCATCTAGCACCACGATGAAGTTTTCCAAGCCTGAGCGGTAGCGCGTGGCCGCGAGCGAAGCGACGTCGGCATCACGCTCGGCCTGCTGGCGCAGCATGCGCGCTTCAGCATCGGCAGACGACAGCCGACCGAAAGCTTCTTCAGTTTCGCCCAGAGCGGCGAATGTGTCTCGCCGCAGCTCGGCAAAGGCGATCCGACCCTGCGCGCGGCTTTCGTCGATCTCGGCTTCTACCCTCCCGAAATCGAGCAGCGGGCCAGCGACTTCGCCACCCAGCAAACCCACGATCGCGTCGTTGGAAAAGAGTCCGCCAAACGAAAGGCTCAGCAGGCCGAGCGCAGACGAAAGCGTAAACCGGGGAAACCGTTGCGCCGCGACCGCCGCCAAGTCGGCGTCGGTTGCTGCCAGTCGTGCTGCTGCCGCCTGGATATCCGGCCTTGCAGCCAGCACGGTCGATGGCACTGCAGATACAGACGTCCTGCTGCGCCACGTGCCCGGGGATTTGTTCAGATCTTCAAGCACAAGCTCTGCCGGCGCCCCGGTCAGCGCAACCATGCGCGCAACGATTGCCGCCTGCTCGCCCTCCAAGGCCGAAAGTTGGGCTTTCAGGGATTCGACCAGCGCTTCGGCACGCAGGCTATCGAACCCCGGACTGATTCCGGCCCTGACGCGCGAAGCGATCAACTGTGCCCGGTCCTCAGCAGATGCGATACTGCTGGCGAAAACGGCCTGCTGGTCGCGCATATTCTGCCAGTCGACGACTGCAGCAGCCACCTCAGCCTTGATTGCAATGCGAACTGCCTGAGCTTCGAAACCGGCCGCGTCGAGCCTATGCTGGGCGGCAAGTTCGGCATTGCGCAGGCCGCCGAAAATGTCGGGGTCCCATCTTGCGCTGATCTGCCCTCCTAATTCGAGCTGGGTCGCATCGAGGGAAATTCCGGCAGGGAAAGTGCCGAAACGATTCGGGTTTGTCTTCACCCCGCGCGCAGAAGCACCCAGGCCAATGTCGGGCTTTCGCTCAGCCTTGGCCCGCGCTGTGACGGCTCGTGCCGCATCGATCCGCGCGAGCGCCAACTCGAGATTGGGCGCCTGTTCGGCTCGCACCAACAGACTCTGGAACGCAGGGTCCTCGACCGGCAATAGCGCCGACAACTCGCGGCTCACCGCAAGCGTTCCGGCGGGCGCGAAATGAAACTCTGCAGGTGCGACAATCTCTCTGTTTCCCTCCGGCGCCATACCGATCGTCGAACAGCCGGAAACGCAGAGCATCGAAACGGCTGCGAGGCTCCACCTGCTCATTGGCTCGACCTGGTGTAGATGAAGGCATCGACCTGCTGCCCAACGCGCAGGCTGGTATCGTCCGGCGGCACGGAATAAATAAGCTGCATCACGCGGACGTCGACACGCTCGTTGGTTGAATTGGTCAGCGAGCGCTTCGGAACGATGAGGGGCTGAATACGCACAAAGCTGGCGCGGATATGCTTGTTGGCGTTGCCGCGCGGCGTCAGGATAGCTTTGGCGCCCGCAACGATCTTCGATGCCTCCATCTCGTCGACATCGATGCGGACATGAAGAGGCTTTGTTTCGCCAATCTGCAACATGGGACCGACATTGCCGCCCGCTGTTCCGGCCGAGGCAAACTCGCCCGCATGGATTCCAAGATCCAGAATTTCGCCGCTGATCGGTGCACGGACAATGTGCCTGGCAAGCTCGGTGGACGCGCTGGCATCGCGCGCAAGAGCTGAAGACAGCTGCGCGCGCGCCGTTCGCAGGCGGGCTCGAGCATCGGCGACATCGCCTTCGGCCGCGATAACCTCGGCAGCCGAAATTGCGCGTGGGTCGTCGACATTTCGATACAGCGAGAGCCGCCGCTGCGCTGTCTCTATCGCCGTCTGCGCTTCGGCAATCCGGGCCCGTGCTTCACGCACGTCGGCGCCTGCTTCTCCCAGGCTTGCAGCCGCCATTCGACGGTCGATTGCAAACAGCGGCGCACCGCGCTCAACGCGTTGACCCACGCTTACGTAAATCTCGCTGACGATGCCTGAGACTCCTGTGCCCACATCGGTGATCTCGCTCGATGGCTCCACGACGCCCGACGCGGCTATACCCGGCTCGGAGCCGATAGCCTGGGAGGCTCTCGGCGGGGTCTGCGCAGGAGCCGCCAGCGAACGATCGGGTAAGCCGGTCGCAACAAGCCACACAGAGATCGCAAGCGCGAGGACCGCCACGATGGGCAGGATTTTGCGAGAGATGCTCGGACGAGTGATCGGACCTCTCCTCAATGAACCGACTTGCTTCGCCGGTCGTCGGTTATGCGGCCGTCTTCGATGGTCAGGATCCGATCGGCGAGATCGAAAATGCGGTTGTCGTGCGTGACAATGATGACCGAGCGGTCACTCGACAGGGCGACTTCTCGGAGCAAGTCCATCACCCGGCGGCCCGAGTCCGCATCAAGCGCGGCCGTCGGCTCGTCGCAAACGATCAGACGGGGTTGATGCACCAGTGCCCGCGCGATCGCCACGCGTTGCTGTTGCCCCCCCGAAAGCTGGTTCGGGAACTTGTTGGCCTGGTCGGCAACCTTGAGCTGCTCAAGGACCGCGATGCTCCGACTCACGGCTTCTGTGCGTTCCATGCCCGCGGCAATAAGAGGTACGGCTGCATTTTCTGCCGCAGACAGCGAGGGGATCAGGTTATACTGCTGGAAGATGAAACCGATATTGGCCAGTCGGAAACGTACCAGATCACTGTCTCTGAGCCGGTAGATGTCCTTGCCGAAGAGCAATACTGCCCCCTCAGTCGGATAGAGGATGCCTGCGATGATCGAAATCATCGTGGTCTTTCCCGATCCAGACTCGCCAATCAGAAAGGTCAACTCGCCCGGATAGATATCCACGCTGATGCCGTTGAGGACACGTAAGGTCTGTTCACCGGCGCGAAAGTCTCGGCAAATGTTCTGTACCGAAATGGCAGGGCTGCGATCGCTCATTTGAAGACCGATGCCGGTTCTGTTTTCAATACCGTGCGCAATGCCAGAAGCCCGGTGAGCAACAGCATTGTCAGCACCGCAGCCGCCACCATCGGGGGTATCTGCCAGGGTGTGTAGAATCCTTTGAAATCGTCTTGCGATTCATTCAGCGAAATGAACGACACCGCCATCAAGGTACCGAGGCAATAGCCGATTATACCTACCAGCCCAGCCTGCGCGGCAACCATCAGGCGAATCTTGTCATTGGTCACACCAATGGCCTTGAGCGCTCCGAATTGCTTGATGTTGTCGCGAATGAACAGATTGAGCGTCAAACCAAGGATTGCGAGACCAACGATCACTCCAAGCGTCACGGTGATGCCAAAATTCGCGGGAATGCCGGTATTCTCGATCAAGAAAGTGCGCGCATCTGCGGCAAATTCATCGCGTGTACGCACCTTGAGCCCGGTTTGCGTCGAAATGCGGGTGGCCAGGGCAGCAAGATCCTCACCCGGCGCGGAACGTGCGACGACGAAATTGAGCCGATTGCGTGTTCCGGGAACGAAGCCGAGAGCGTTTGAATAGCGAGTGTGCAGCATCACTTGGCTGGTAAAGCTCGGCAGCGGGTCAGTTACGCCGCGAATGACGGCTCTCCGGTCGTTGATTTCCAGGAGCAGGCCAACGGGATCGACGCCCTCGCCAAAGAGCTTCTTGGCCCCGACTTCGTCGATGAAGATGGCATCCGGTTCGTAGAGCGAGCGCATCTCGCCCTTGAGCATGATGGGCGGAAGGCCAATCAACGAGCCGTCATCGACACCGACAAGGGTTGCTCGTTCAAGATCGCCCTGCTCGGTACGGATCGAAACGCCCGACTGCAAATAGGGTGCGGCCCAATCGACCCCCAGCACGCTGCGGACCCGTTCGAGCGCGGTCGTCGGCATAGGCGAGTTGATTTCCGGCGTGCGCGATGCCGGATCCATGATCCACAGATCGGCAGTATCGACATTGAATACCGCCGATGCGCCGCGATCGATCAGACTTACGAAGATCGTCAGTTGCTGAGTCATCAGCAGCGTGGAGAAGGCAACGCCGAATATCAGTCCGAAGAACTTCTGACGATCTCCCGTCAGCATCCTGATCGCGATCCAGTTCATGGCTGCGGGACCCTCTTTGCGCCACGCTTGCTTGCCGGCGGAAAGCCGAGATGCTTCATGCTCAAGCAGGGCGGCCGGTTAGACCCCCAAGTGCGACGAGCTTGAACGAGGCGCTCGACTTGGCGAGCAGTTTTCCTTCGCTGTTCCACAGCTCAGCTTCGACAAAGGCGATGCTTTTCCCGAGGTTCGCAACCCGGCTGGTGGTGGTCAGCGTGCCAAGCATCGCGGGACGGATGAATTCGGTGGTCGCGCTGATCGTGGCGCCGATGCTCTCCCCGCAGGTCGTCGCAAGGATCGCGGATCCCATCGATTCATCCAGCATGCTGCCAACAAACCCTCCATGGATCATACCCATCGGGTTGCAGAAAAAGGGTTTCGGAGTAAATGCCAAGGTCAGCTCTCCGTTCGCAAACCCGACGCAGTTCCAACCGACCATATCGGCCATGGGCCCCCGCGGAAAACGCGCAAAGAGTTCGTGGACATCCGGCATCGCGGCTTCCGCGTCCGGGCGCGTAATTGTCTTTTCAAGCACGTTCATCCTGGCCTCCCGTTTCTTGCGCAGAACCTGCTGCGGTGACGGGGCAAACATCCGTTCTGATGGCCGGGAGCGCCATTGTAATTTCTTACAATTTCGTACCGCACGGCGTAACAATGGCTGTCGTTCCTTTTTGGAAACCTGGTGATATTGCTGCTGGACTGAAGAATCTGACTACTTTACTCCTTGAAGCAAGCAAGTCGATCCGTACTGGAATGGGAATTGGAACATGCCCAAATCGGTTTTTGATGATCTCGGAAACAAGCCCCCCGCTGCAGAGTTGATTGGCTGGGAACTGATGGAATCGGACAAGCAGCGAAAATGGGTGAAGATCGCTTTCGCGGGCAGGCCCGAATTCACCAATCCGACCGGGTTCGTCCAAGGCGGTTTGCTTGCGGCCATGCTCGATGAACTCATGGGTTCTGCGATCATTGTTGCCACCGATGGGGCAGCGCTTTCGACAACGATTTCCCTCCCTGTCGATTTCATCCGGCCCGGCCCGGTCGACCGGCTCATTGGAGAAGGCCAGGTGACCAATCTCGGCAAGAGCATCGCCTTCGTTGAAGGAAAGCTGTTCGACACGGACGGCAAGTTGCTCTCGCGAGCTACAGCAAGCTGCAAGCTGCTGCCGATGAACCCCGATTGGATTAAGAAGGCCGGGGCGCAAGCTTCGGTCTGACCCGAGCGATCGGAGCTCACGGTTATAAGGGCAACGGAATCAGTAGACCACGTTGCAATCCGTAACCCGGCGGATACCGCTGAAGCCGGTGCAGCTGACCGGATCACCATTCAGACGAATGTTCGGGATCATGTCGGCGATCGCATCGATCGTTTCGAATATCTCGATCCAGGCCAGGCTCTCGCCCAGACACCGATGCACGCCCCCGCCAAAGACCATGTGCTTGCGCTGAAAATCGGTGCGCATGATGTTGAACCGCTGCGGATCGCTGAACAGCGTCGGATCGCGCAACGCGCCGAGCAGGCTGGCGGAGATGATCGAGTTGGCAGGGATGACCATATCGCCCAGTTCGACATCCTCCACCAGAAAGCGTGGGCAGGTGCCAACGGACGGCTCGTAGCGCAGCACCTCATTCACGGCCCCCCCGACGAGCGAACGGTCCGCTAGCAAGGCTTGCCATTGGCTGGGGTGAGACAACAACAGCGACACCGCGTTCGTGATGGTCATCCGGGTAGTTTCAGCCGACGCAAGCATCAGATCGATCAGCTGCACATAAACTTCAGCCGGGGTGAGCTCGGGGTCAATTTTTTCCACGGATTCCAGATATCGCCCTAGAAACTCGCTCTGCCCGACGGTGCGCTGTTTCTCGAGCAGTCGCTCGACATATTCGAGTAATGTCTGCGCCGCTCCATCGATATCGGGCAACTGCTCCAGCGGAAAGAGGGTGAGCCCGACAGCTGCCTGTCTCGCCAGTCCGACGAAATAATCGACCTCGTCCTTCGGTATGCCGATAATGCTGCACAGAAGACGCGGCGGGAATGTCTTGGCGAAATCCGTAGCGACGTTCATTCCGCCCTGTGCAAGATAGGGCTTCAGATAATTGCGGACGAACACCCTGATCTGCGGCTGCATGCTCTTGATAACAGGCATCGTGAGTGATCCGGCCAGCGGTTTGCGTCGCCGCCGATGCGGCGGCCCGTCGACTGTCGGCATGCCGTTGAGAAAGAGATTCTGGAGCGGGCCGACCGGCACCCCGCGCCACATCAGCAGCTGGGTGTAGAACTGGCGCGTGCTCGCATGGGTGAGAAGCTTCGAGCACAGGTCATGCGAAAAAACCGTGTAGACGCCAATCTCCCGATCCGCGGCCTTCACCGAACGGCGCCAGACTTCGGTATGGCGGCGCATCTCGGCGATGTATTCGTGAGGATGCGCGTCCAGTTCGGCCTCGGAGACGTCGAAGACACAGGCTTTGGCATCGGCCATCTGGGACCGCTCGACCGGATCGTCGATAACCGCATCTGGAGCCATCTGGTTCATTTCGGAACTCCCGTGAGATAGGTTATTTTGTAGCCATACGGCGCATCGGTGACCCCAGCGGTCCATTCGAAGTCCTCGGAACCCAGTTTCGCGGCCATGTCTTTCAGCTCTTCAACAGTGTAGGTCCGAAACGCCGAAACGACCCCGTCCCACAGCACGAAGAAGGGAACGGCTGGGATCACGTAGGTGAAGAACAGACGCCTGAGATCGAACGGCCGGATGAAGGGCGTCATCAGCCAGGTGCCGATCGGCGACAGCAGCATCGGGACGAAGCCAAGCAAAGAACGCCGCGAGATTTCGAATATCGCGATCCCCTGCCGACTTTCAGCCGCATCTGCCAGGATCTGCTGTGCAACATCCGGCCGGAAATGGTGGAACGCGGAGAACATCGTTCGGATACCCTTCAGTCTGGCGGGAACAGCGGTCGCATCCACGCTTGCGCGCTCGAAGCTGATCGATCCCGGTCTTTCGCGGCAAATCTCCGACAAGGCCGCTACATTCGGGTACTTGTCCGTATAGATGATCGCCATGTTGGGCGGACCTGACTGGCAAATGTCGCGTTGCATCGCCGCCAGCAGCCCGCCACCTCCCGAACAAAGGTCGACGATTTGCGGAGTGCCAGCTTTCTCGACCGCAGCCGTAAGCACGTCGATCATGGGACGGTGCAGCTTCATCCGGATGGTCGAATGTCGCAGAAAATCTGTCATGTAGTCACGAATTCGCGATGGAAACCACGGAAAGTCCTCGAATTCGAACAAGTGCATGCGGGGAATGAATGCGGTCATTTCAGAATCCTCTTCGTGGCTCGATGGGGTGGTGCTCTTTGTTGCCCTTGTTCTCGATACGACCGCTGCCGGTGGCACGAAGGCAGATTTGCCCCCCGGCCATGATCTGCCCGTGGATGAAGGCGACGTTGGTTCCCATCCGGGTAATGGTCCCGGTCCCGATCACGGGACTTTCGCGAGCCTCGGCAAGGAACTCGAGCGTGATCGAAAGCAGACTTGCCGAGGTGCCCCAGCCCGCCGCCGTCTGGATTGTGGCGGTCGAAAGATCCGCGCCTGCCGCTGCCAAGGCGCGGTCCTTGGCGGTCTGATCGTGATCGAAGAAACCATCCGGCACGCCGAAATATATGCTCAGGCCGACCGGGTCCTCCGTCACCTCCATCACTTGAGGATTGAGCCAAATCGGCGGGCTGTTACAGTGAGGGCCGGACGAGGTTGCCATTGGACTATAACCCTCCTCACGTCACAGTGCCCAACCGCCCGGTTCAAGGAACGGCAGGGCGAAGGCAAATTTGCCGAGCATTTCAAGCGTGTCGTCGGCGCTGAACGGGTGGAAGGGACCGGCACGAACGTCACGCTGCATGCGCTCGAGCGGAAACTTCTTGAAATATGACTGCCCGCCGACGATGCCCATCGCGTGATCGACGACCTGAGGTGCGCCGGTAACGCAAACATGCTTGGCAATCGCGGTATCCGTGATCGTCAGCGGGGTGATGAGGGCTTCGATCGGATAGCGTTTGGCCACATCTTCCCGAATAGCGGTCATCGTCGCGTTCAGTATGTCGGCCTGCGCAACGCGGATTTGGGTGGTCGGCTTGTGGCTCATCGGATGGGTCCCGGGCAGTCTGCTACGTCCGCCAACCGTCCGCACCGCCAGATCGCGCGCAGCAGTGCCGATGCCGGCGTAAACCGCCGCAAAGCCGATGAAGCTCCACGCCAGGAAAGAGAGCCAGATCTGCGACAGATCGAGCACACCGTAACCGTAGACATAGAGCACGCTTGTATCGGGAATATATGCGTCGTTGAGCAGCACCCCTTGCGAATGGCTTCCGCGCATCCCCATCGTGTCCCAGTCGCCCTTGAAGCTGACGCCTTTCTGATCGGGTTCGAACAGGAAGTAGATCGATCGCTTGCTTCCGTCGGCAAGCGTTTCACACGCGGTGCCCTGGATAAGATCGAGCGCGCTGCTCCCGGTGCAGAAGCTCCGGTTGGCGTTTACACGGTATCCGCCATCGACCCGTTCGGCGGTCGCATTGGGGAACATTACCGCATTCCAGCTTCCTGATTCCGAGAGCGCCCCGCCCAGCAGCAGCCGTCCCGAAACGATGCGGTCGATCCAGTCTTTCCAGACGCCGTCAGGTTCAAGCCGAGCCATATGGGCCAGCTGCCCGCTGAGCGCGAAGTGCATGTTGAAGATCAACGCGGTAGAGGGGCAGCCCGACGCGAGAATTCGCAATACCTGCGTAACATCGAGCATCGATGCGTCACGTCCGCCAAAACGGCTGGGGAAGGCCATCGAATGCAGATCGCTGTTCTTGAACAGCTCGACATTTTCTGTCGGGAAATTGCCTTCCGCATCCAGCGTCTCTGCCCTGGTCGCGAACGCTTTCGACATCTCCTCGGCGATCGATACGAGCGAACGCAGTTCGGGTGCGGGGGTCAATGCATCCACAGACGCATCTTCACCACCGACTGCCTTGTCAGCGATGGCAGTGGGATCAAGTACGAATTCCATGCTCTTTCTCCTCAGAAACTGGTTTTTTCTCTTTCATCGGCTCGCCAAAGCGCCCGAAGCAGCAAGCCGGTCCAGCCGGGGGTCCATCACGGCCCGCCAAAGCATCGGGACAGCTGCGATCGACAGCATCGTCAGATAACCAGCAGGCAATTGGGGGGCCGCGTCTATCTGGCGGAGCTGCGGAAAGGCGCGCTGAGGGTTTGCATGATGATCGGCATGCAGTCCCAAATTGAAGGCAAGCGAATTGGACAGCAGGCTGTTCGTGTTCCATGAATGCTGCGGCGACACGGGCTCGTAACCGCTGCCCAGCTTCATGCGCGTCAGGCCGTAGTGCTCGATATAGTTGGTGGACTCCAGGAAGACGATTGCCATCGCCGACTGGACCAGCATGACCAACAGGCCGGGCCACCCGAACTGGAAGGCCACGGCGGCCAACAAGCTTGCCTGAACGGCGGCGTACCAGGCCACCCGGTTTGCGCGCCTGATGCGGCCCGAAGCGGACCGGCGCAGTCTTTCCTCGATGCGGTATGCGCTGCGCAGCTGGCCAGCGATCGAGCGCGGAATGAATGTCCACAACCCTTCGCCGCGGCGCGCCGTAGCCGGATCATCGGGCGTTGCAACCAGCAGGTGATGTCCGTGGATATGCTCAATGCGGAAGTGCATGTAGATGACCAGGGCAAGTAGATAGAGGCCCACTGTGCGCGACAGCCTGTCCTTGCGATGTATCAGCTCGTGCGCAGCCGGGATCCCAATCCCGCCAGTGAGCGTGCCGAGTGACAGCGCGATTCCCACCCATTCCCAAAGCGCGTAATCGCGGACGGTCGTGAGGTGCAGAACCCAGACGATCACGATCGATTGTGCGACCGCATAGACGATCAGTAGGCTTGCGCTCCACTTCGACGCCGACACCTCGTCTGTCGAGGAACCGCTAATCCTGCCCCAGGGCAGGGCGTCGAAAACCGGGTAGAGCGTGCCGCCAAGCACGATGCTCGACCATCCCCACAGTCCTCCTTGCGCGGCACCAAAGGCGACCACTGCGATATAGACGAGGGCGGCGCCGAAACGGATATCTGAGCTTCGCATGGCCAGTTCTCACGCGCTTTGCTGCAACGCAGCTTCTGACGCAGCGGACGGTTTCGTGGTGGTGGCAGAGCGGCCTGAGACCCGGTTTCGAATCTTGTGCAGGGTGCGCGCTTGCGCGAAGAGACGACGGGCACGTTCACGCAGATAAGTTTGCGCATCACCCGTGCGGATATCGTAGTAGATCACGAAATCGTGCAGGTCTTCGCGACCGAGCATATGAAGCGGTTCGTGGTCCACCGGGATCGCGCCCGCTTCGACGAAATGTCGCAAAGTTTGATAGCGGGTGATCCCGACAACCAGATCACCCCCGGTTTCAAGCGCCTGAACCGCGGCGTGATACAGAATGAGTGCCAGCCCGATCCCGCCGCGCAGTTCCGGCGCCAGAATGATATTGTTCAGTTCGATCATCTGCGTGCCGCTTTGCAAATCACCGCCCGGCACAAGGCTGTGAAACAGCGATCGATCGTCTTCCACCGGTGTAAGTGAACAGGAGCCGACGACCTCATCGCAGTATGTGAGGACATAGCACCTGGTTCCATTCCTTGGCATGAAGGTGCCGGAATGATCGTTGAGAAAGCCAAGCGGCCCATAGGTCTCGCAAACCAGATCAAGATAACATTCAAGTTGCGAGGGCGATGCAACTTCAAAGCGGTAATTGCCAGCGTCGCATGATTCGATAGTACGAACATCGTCTGGGCGTCGAAATCCTTGTTCGCGCATATCGGTTCTCCCGTGGGCAAAAAGGCTGTTCTATTCGGCAGCGATGGCGCATTCTGCGCCGACACTGGCTGGATTTCGCTGTTCCGGATCGTAGGGGTAGTTCATGCAGTCGGTAAACATTTGCGCGTAGCTGATGATTGTCATCGCACGCCCCTGAATAACCGCTTCGAGATCGTCTGAAGTCTTTATGAGCTCGTTCACTGCATATTTGGTTTCTTCGAGATGCTTGGCATCGAAACCGCTGTGACTGCGCATGAAGGTGAGGGATTCGGTCCGATACCCGTAATCGGACACCAGGACATCAGCCATGCTGCCAGCGATCGAGGCGCCCAGTCCCTCGGTGATCGATGCAACCCCCAGGATCCCTGCCGGATTGCCATACGTAGCCATGAAGTAGTTCTGGCAAACGAGCGTCCATGCCCCGTGATGCGGCTGCCCGGCGAGAACCTCTTAGGGGTCATGGCCCAAGTTCCGCAAATCCTTGATGCAGAACAGGTCGTGATTATTCTCTTCATCGGTTTGTGTGATGAACCAGTCGCGAAGCCCGCGACGATCGTCTTCACAACGCGCTGCAGCGAGCGCGAGCATCCGCGAAGTGTGGCGGACCATATGATAGGTTTCACGCAGATAAGCTGCATATTCGCCGCGGGTCAGGTTGCCGCCCATGATATGCGGAATCATCTTGTGATTACCCAAATGCTCCGCGTAAAGCTGTGCGGTAGCGTTGACAACACTTTCATATTGTGACATATTATTTTTCCAATCTGAAAATTATGCTTCAAACGATCTGTATGCCGACGATGGTACGGATCGAGGGAGGACGGACTACTGTAGAAAACTACAATGTCTGAAATTTCGTGCTTTCGATTAATTTCAGCGTTGCACTTCGACCTGCAGACGTAGCATTTGGTTTTGGGAGGAACCAAGATGGAACGGCTGAATGCTATATTCGAACCAGTCGATACCAATCGTGCCTTCGACTCGATGAAGGAGGATTTGGCGCAGGTTCTGGACAACGCGTGCAATGCTTTTGGCTTCGAGCACTATTGCCTCAAAGCAAGTCTGACTTTGCGCGATGGCGAGCGAAAGCTACTCAAATTAACCGACTATCCAACGGCTTGGCTGGAACGATATCTTGAGGCGGGATATGCGCTGGTGGATCCAGCCGCACAGCATGCGATAGATCACGTTGCGGCCGCGCCGCTTGATCTTCTGATTGCTGAAGACGAGCAGACGGAACTGAAGAAGCAGTTCATGGAGGATGCGAGAGATGTTGGGATATGCACCGGCATTACCATGCCTCTTCGATCCCCGTATTTGTCCGGATTCCTAAATTTCAACTATAAGAACGGTGTCAAAAACCACGCATTCATTGATCTCGCAGGCACTTTCTCAACACGATTATCCGAAGCGATGGGACGGATCTGTGCGAGCCAACACGAAACAGGGGGATATCATTCCCTTACCCTCAGGGAAAAGCATGTGCTGTACTGGGGATTGAACGGAAAGACCGCCTGGGAGACATCGATAATTTTGGGCATTTCCCAGCGCACGGTCATCGCCCATATGGTGAACAGCATGACCAAGCTGCAGTGCAGCAACAAGTTTCAGATGCTGTCGCGGATTGCTCCCTTTATCGACAGCGACCCGACTTTGGATGACTTTAGGATCGAGCTTTAGATACACCCACAGCGCTGATGGCTAAACCGGATCGAGATGTTGCATTTCAGCTCTGACACCAATGCCTTTCTTCAGCGGTTGGCGAACCACAACGATCGCGGCTGGTTTGAAGCCAACCGGGCGGATTACGAGCGCGCCATCAAGGAACCGGCAGAATTGTTCGCCATGACGATGTCTGCCGCGCTGGAGGCTGAAACCGGTCGCTACCACAACCCGAAGATCTTCCGGATATTCCGTGACATCCGGTTTTCCAAGGACAAACGACCGTATAACACGCATGTTCGGATTTCTTTTACTTCCGGGCAGGGTGCAACCGCCCCCGGCTATTTCTTCAGCCTTGAGCATGATCACTTGATGCTTGGCGCCGGCGTGTTCGGTTACAAAAAGACGGATCTGGAGAGGTTTCGCAACCTGATCCACGGCGAAAAAGGTGTCGAACTGCAGAAGATTACGGCCTCTTTGAGTGGCATGGGCATGCGCATGAGTGACCCTGAGCTCCGGCGTGTGCCTGCGCCTTTCTCGGCGGATCACCCCCGGGCTGAGCTTCTTTGTCGCAAAGGCCTTACCGTTTGGATTGACGATCTGGATTGCCGCATTGCCTATGGACATGATGCGATAGAGCGGTGTCTTACCGAATTCAGGAAGATGATGCCGTTGCATGACTGGATGTCAAATTTATCGCGCGAAACATAGCCAACGCCGCCGTCCATCCAAAACCGGGCTGCTACAAGGTGACAAACGCCGTATCGGTGGATCGCTTGGCATGCACGCCGGGAATCTCACATTGGGTTTGGTCGCGGTGGCTGGCACGGGCGTTGCGCTGGCCTTGATCTACCGAATTATCAAAGCCTCGCGATCTTCTTCACAAGCAGCAGGAGAGAGTTGGAAGCGCTATCCGACACAGCTGGCTGGATCAAAGCGTCCGGTTTGGGTGAGCACCACGCTGCTGCCACGCGACCACTCATGCGAAGCTACAAGATGCAAGCCATTGCAGCGGAAATCACCGCCAATGCGCGCAAACCCTAGACGACCTAAACTCTTGGAAAAATGGACTTTTCACACTCTAGGCTACGCTCAAATTCGACGATACCTAAAGTACCACACCTCGTGCCCCTGAGCGCGGGCCTTGGCCTCGTAGCGCGTCTCGGGCCATCCGCCGGGGCGGGTGAGGAAATCCTTCGGCCGCTCGCATAGCCAGTCAAACGCGGGATGGTCGTTCATCACCATCATCGCATGCGCGACATAGATGGGGTGATCGGTGCCGAAGCGGAACTCGCCGCCGGGTTTCAGCTTGGCGGCGATCAGGTCGACCGGGCCCTTGTTCATCATCCGGCGCTTGGCGTGGCGCGCCTTGGGCCAGGGATCGGGGTGCAGCAGATAGACGAAGCTCAGCGCGCCGTCGGGCACGCGCTCGAGCACGTCGATGGCATTGCCCATGTGCAGCCGGACGTTGAACAGATGCTGCTCGCGCACATGCTGCAACGCGCCGACCACGCCGTTGAGGAACGGCTCGGCGCCGATGAAACCGTGATCGGGAAGCATGTCGGCACGATAGGCCATATGCTCGCCCGCGCCGAAACCGATCTCGAAATGCAGCGGACGATCGTCGCCGAACAGGCGGCGCGAGGTGATCTCGCCCTCTTCCGGCACGCTGATCTGCGGCAGCAGCTTCTCGACCAGCTCGGCCTGGCCCAGGCGCAGCTTGTGGTTCTGCTGACGGCCATAAAGCCGCCGCACCGATACGGGGTCTCCGGGTTTGTACGCGGTCATGGCCAACGCGCCTAGCAAAGCCGGGCCGCGATGCAAGCAGTAGCTGGGCCATTGAAGCAATCTATCGGGCGCTATCGACGGGTTGAATGGCAAGCGGCTTGTCTGGCGCACAGCTCTTATTTACAGTGATGTCAATGACAGACGCTTCTGCCCCCGTTTCGCCCGCCCGTTCCGCTGCTGCCGATGGTGCAGAGCCGATCTGGAAGACGCATTACAACCATCCCTGCGCCTGGGATCAGACCTTTGCGCCGCTATCGCTTCCGCAGATGTTCTTCGCATCGGCTGAGCGCAAGGGATCGGCGCCGCTGCTCGATTTCATGGGCCGCAAATACGGCTATGACGAGGTCGCCCGGGGCGTTGCGCGCGTCGCCAAGGGCCTGCAGGCGCTGGGCATCGGCAAGGGGGACCGGGTCGGGCTGTTCCTGCCCAACGTGCCGCATTATGTCGCTGCCTATTATGGCGCGATGGCGGCCGGGGCGACCGTGGTCAATTTCTCGCCGCTCTACACCGTCGACGAGCTGGCGCATCAGGTCGAGGACAGCGGCGCGACGATCCTGTTCACGCTGTCGGCCACCGCCCTGCTGCCGACCGCGCTCAAGGTGCTCGACAAGTCGGGCCTGGAGCGACTGGTGGTGGGATCGGTCGCCGGAGGGCTCTCGCCGGTCAAGTCGCTGCTGTTCCGGCTGCTCAAGGGCAAGGAAACCAGCGCGCTCCCGAACGATCCGCGGATCACGCGCTTTTCGAAGCTGATCGCCAATGACGGCGCCTACACCCAGGTGCCGATCGATGCGGAGCGCGACATCGCGCTGTTCCAATATACCGGCGGCACCACCGGCACGCCCAAGGGCGCGATGCTGAGCCACCAGAACCTGTCGGCCAATGCGCGCCAGGTCAACGCGATCGATCCGCGCAACGACAGCGAGCACGACCGCATTCTGGGCGTGCTGCCCTTCTTCCATGTCTTCGCCAACACCTGCGTGCTCAACCGCACCGTGCTCAATGGCGGCGAGATCGTGATGCTGCCGCGCTTCGAGGCGGCGGCGGCGCTGAAGGCGATCACGCGCACCCAGGTGACCGCGCTCCCCGGCGTGCCGACCATGTACCAGGCTTTGCTCGACAACCCAGAGATCGCCAACACTCGGTTCGCAAGCTTGCGCGCCTGCATTTCCGGCGGCGCGCCCCTCGCCGCCGAGGTCAAGGCGCGGTTCGAGGAGGTCACGGGAGCCAATGTCGTCGAAGGCTATGGCCTGACCGAGAGCAGCGGCGTCGTCTCGACCAATCCCTATGAGGGGCTGAACAAGCCCGGCACGATCGGCCAGCCCCTGCCCGGCACGCTGGTGCGTCTGGTCGACAAGGAAGACCCGAGCAAGGACGTGGCCCCGGGCGAGCCGGGCGAGATCATCTTTGCCGGCCCCCAGGTGATGCGCGGCTACTGGAACCGCCCCGATGCCGATGCCGAGGTGTTCATCGGCGGGTTCCTGCGCACCGGCGACGTCGGCCAGATCGACGAAGACGGCTATATCCGCATCGTCGACCGCATCAAGGACATGATCGCGGTGGGCGGCTTCAAGGTCTTCCCCAGCCAGATCGAGGAAATCCTCTATCGCCACCCCGCGGTGAAGGAGGCTTTGGTGATCGGCGTGCCCGATCCCTATCGCGGCGAGAGCCCCAAGGCGTTCGTCGCGCTGCAGGAGGACGCCGAAGCCGACGGCGCTGCACTGATGGCCTGGCTCAACCCGCAACTGGGCAAGCACGAACGCGTGATCGCGGTCGATATCCGCGACTCGCTGCCCAAGACCCTGATCGGCAAGCTCGACCGCAAGGAACTGCGGAAGGCCGAGGGAATCACCGCCTGAAGCATGCGGTTAACGCCCCTTGCCAAGCTGTCACATCGATGACACACTCCCCTTGAATGCAGGGCCCTGCAAATGGGGGATGGGCCTGCATTGGCAAGGCAGGGGAACGCATATGCCCAATGCACTCGATAAGCGGTTCGAGGCCGCACGCTTCAATGCCGATATCGTCAAGCCGGTCGCACCCGAAAGCGTGTGGGAAAAGCGGATCAGCAACCAGGTCGCCTATGCGCTGCTGATGTATACCGGCCTGCAGATTTTCGTGGTGATGCAGGCGATCCGGGGCGAAGGCGCGTCGATCCTGCCGTATATGGGCCTGGTGGCGCTGGTCGGGATCGTCATCCCGCTGTGCCGCCGCATGGAAAAGCGCTGGCAGCGGCTGGCGCGCAGCGGCGCTTCCGAGGACGCCCTGCTTTCTGCCTATCGCGGCGATCGCCTGGGCATCTGGCTGTTCGCCATCGGCTTTCCCTTCGGTTTCGTTGCTCTTTTCAAGGGCCTGCAGTCGCTGATCTGACGCGGCGGGCTCGATTGACCCTGGCCTGCCCGCGCCCTACATCGCGCTGATGCAGACCCCCGATCAAGCCAGAGACCTGGCGCAAGACCTTGTTTCCCGCGCCATGGCCGCTGGTGCGACAGCCGCCGATGCGGTGTTCGCCTGCGATGCTTCCACTGATGTGCAGATGCGGCTCGGCGCGCTCGAGGACGTTCAGCGCTCCGAAAGCGCCTCTATCGGCCTGCGTGTGTTTCACGGGAAACAGTCGGCAAGCGTCTCGGGTGCGGACGTCAGCCCCCAGGGGCTTGCGACGCTGGCCGAGCGCGCGGTGGCGATGGCGCGGCTCGCGCCCGAAGATGCCTATGCGGGCCTTGCCCCCGAAGAGCGGCTGATGCGTGGGCCCTTGCCCGATCTCGAACTCGACGATGGCGGCGATCCCGACCCGGCGCTCTTGCGCGAACTCGCGCTCGCCTGCGAGGATGCCGCGCGCGCGGTGCCCGGCGTGACCAACAGCGAGGGCGGCTCGGCCAGCGCGGTGCGCTCGGTGATGGCACTCGCCACCAGCCACGGCTTTTGCGGCAGCTATGGTGGCAGCCGCTATGGCGTTGCCGCGAGTGTGCTCGCCGCGCGCGACGGGCAGATGGAGCGCGACTCCGCCTCGCACAGCACGCGCTTCCTCGCCGATCTCGAATCGGCCGAAGATATAGGCCGCCGCGCCGGCGAACGCGCGGTGGAACGGCTGGGCACGGGAAAGATCGAGAGCGGACCGATGCCGGTCGTCTATGATCGCCGCGCGGGCGGATCGCTGCTCGGGCCATTGCTCGGCGCGATCTCTGGCAGCGCGATCGCGCGCAAGACCAGCTTCCTGCTCGATCGGCGCGGCCAGCCTGTGTTCGATTCGAGCGTGTCGATCATCGACGACCCGCACCGGCGGCGCGGCCAGCGTTCGCGCGCCTTCGATGGCGAGGGCCTGCCCACCGCGCCCTGGCGGATCATCGACCAGGGCGTGCTGAGCGGCTGGATGATGGACAGCGCATCGGCCCGCCAGCTGGGCGAAGCGCCTACCGGCCATGCGGCGCGCGGGGTCAGCGGCGCGCCTTCGACGGGCTCCAGCAACGTGCACATGGAAGCCGGGACGCAAAGCCCCGAGGCGCTGATGGCGGACATCAAGCTCGGCCTTTATGTCACCCAGCTGATCGGCATGGGCGTCAATGGCGTCACCGGCGATTACAGCCGCGGCGCGACGGGTTTCATCATCCGCGACGGGCAGCTTGCAGAGCCGATCAGCGAGATCACCATCGCGGGCAACCTCAAGGACATGTTCGCCGCATTGATTCCCGCAGACGATCTCGAGTTCCGCTACGGCGTCAACGTGCCGACCTTGCGCATCGACGGCATGGTCGTGGCGAGCAGCTGATGCGCATCGCCGCCCGCGCGCTCGCATTTGCCGGGCTGGTGCTCCTGGCCGGCTGCGGCGGATGGCGCAATGAAGGGCGTCCGCCACGCACCGATGATGCGATCACGGTGCCGCCCCAGGCCTCGCTCGTTTCGGTTCCGGTCGAGGCCGATCTCGGCAATCTTGCGCGCGCGATGGAGCGCCAGGTGCCGCGCCGCCTGTGGAGCATTGACCAGAAGGACCAGGTCTGCATCGCCAGCGAGAAGGTCGATTTGGGCATCGCCAAGGTCAAGACGCCCAAGATCAAGTGCCGCATCGTCGGGCAGGTGACGCGCGGTGCGATTTCGATCGCAGGGTCGGGCCAGCGCATCCGGCTGTCGATCCCCATCACCGCGGTGGTGCGCGCAGAGGATATTGCCGGCATCCTCAAGCGCGAGACCGCGACCGCGCGCGCGATGGTGCATGCCGATATCCGGATGGACATCGCGCGCGACTGGACCCCGCGCGGGACGCTCGACCTCAGCTATTCGTGGACCTCCGAGCCGCATATCGAATTTCTCGGCCAGAAGATCCGCTTCACCCAGGAAGCCGAGCGCGAACTCGCGCCGATCATCGCCCGGCTCGAACGCGAGCTTCCCGGCGAGCTCGGCAGGCTCGAGCTGCGCCGCCAGATCGAGAAGGCCTGGGCCTCGGCCTTCACTTCGGTGGTGCTCAACGAGCGCAACCCCGAGGTGTGGATGCGCATCACCCCGCGCGAGCTGCAATATGGCGGGTACGAGATCGTGCAGGGCAGGCTCAGGCTGAAGCTCGGCATGCGCGCGCTCACCGAAACCTATGTCGGCAAGAAGCCTCGGCCGCGCAAGGCCACCGCGCTGCCACCGATGCAGAAGCTCGAGGCTGACACCGGCGAGTTGGCCTTCTTCCTCCCCGTGTTCGGTGACTATCGCGAGTTGCAGCCGGTGTTGCTCGAGGCGTTGCAGAAGCGCTCGCGCCGGCCGTTCGTGGTGCCGGGGCTGAACCCGGTCGACGCGACCTTCAAGGCGGCAACGATCTACGGCACCAAGGGCGGCAAGATCGCCGTGGGCCTCACCTTCAGTGCGCATGAACGCGGCAGCAAGACGCCAACGACGGGCACCGTCTGGATGACGGGCAAGCCGGTCAATGCCGAAGATTCGCGCCGCGTCGGGTTCGAGGATTTCGAGGTTACCGGCACCACCGACATGACCGGCGGCGACCTGATCCTCGACATGATCAACGCGCCCGGCGTCGCGCCGATGGTGGCAGAGATGCTCGCGCAGAATTTCGAGCGCGATTATGCCGAACTGCTCGGCAAGATCGATGCGGCGATCGAGACCAAGCGTACCGGCGACCTGATCATCCACGCCAAGGTCAAGCGCGCGAAGACCGGCCAGCTTCAGGCCGCCGGGGCCGGGCTGTACTTGCCGGTCTGGGCGAGCGGCACGGCGAGCGTCACCATCCAGCCCTGACCGGCGCCTCGCTCAGCCCTTCAGCCGCGCGGCGTGCCAGCGCAGGTGATCCTCCATGAAGGTGGAGATGAAATAATAGCTGTGGTCATAGCCCGGCTGCAGGCGCAGCGTCAGGTCGATGCCGGCATCGGCACAGGCCTTTTCCAGCAACTCGGGCCTTAGCTGTTCGGCGAGGAAACTGTCGGCATCGCCCTGATCAACCAGCAGCGCGGGCACGCGCGCGCCATCCTCGATCAGCGCGACGGCATCATGGGCACGCCAGGCCGCGCGGTCCTCGCCCAGATAGCCGGTCAGCGCCTTGATGCCCCAGGGCACCTGCGAGGGCGCGACGATCGGCGCGAACGCCGAGACCGCCTTGAAGCGATCCGCCAGCGTGAGGCCGATGGTCAGCGCGCCATGGCCACCCATGCTGTGCCCCATGATCGACTGGCGCGTCATATCGGCCGGGAAACAATCGCCGATGATCTCGGGAAGCTCCTGCGTGACATAGCGCCACATCTTGTAGTGCTGCGCGAACGGCTCCTGGGTCGCATCGACATAAAAGCCCGCGCCCAGCCCAAAGTCGTAAGCACCCTCGGGATCGTCGGCGACGCCCTCGCCCCTGGGGCTGGTATCGGGCGCGACGAAGATCAGGCCCAGTTCCGCGCAGGCGCGGCGGAAATCGCCCTTTTCGGTGACATTGGCGTGCGTGCAGGTGAGCCCAGACAGATACCAGACCACCGGCAGCTTCGCGCCCTCGGCATGATCGGGCACGAACACCGAAAAGGTCATGTCGGTGCCGGTCACCTCCGAGGCATGGCGCAGCACCGCCTGCTCGCCGCCGAAGCTCTTCGCCGACGAGAGCGTTTCCACCGCGACCGGCATCAGAACACCACCACGGAACGGATCGATTGACCTGCGTGCATCAGGTCGAACGCGGTGTTGATCTCTTCCAGCCCCATGACATGCGTGATCATCGGGTCGATCTCGATCTTGCCAGCCATGTACATGTCGACGATCTTGGGCACGTCGGTGCGGCCCTTGGCCCCGCCGAACGCAGTGCCGCGCCAGTTGCGCCCGGTCACCAGCTGGAAGGGGCGTGTCGCGATCTCCTTGCCGGCCTCGGCCACGCCGATGATGATCGAGGTGCCCCAGCCGCGATGGCAGGCCTCGAGCGCGGTGCGCATCACCTCGGTATTGCCCGTCGCATCGAAGGTATAGTCCGCGCCGCCATCGGTCATCTCGACGATCTTGGCGACGACATCCTCGCGGCTCATGCCCTTGCTGTTCAGGAACGCGGTCATGCCGAACTTGCGGCCCCATTCCTCGCGATCGGGATTGATGTCGACGCCGATGATCTTGTCTGCGCCCGCCAGCCGCGCGCCCTGGATGACGTTGAGGCCGATGCCGCCCAGGCCGAACACCACGACATTGTCGCCGACCTGGACCTTGGCGGTGTTGATGACCGCGCCGACGCCGGTGGTGACGCCGCAGCCAATATAGCAGCTGGTCTGGAAGGGCGCGTCCTCGCGGATCTTGGCGACGGCAATCTCGGGCAGAACGGTGAAGTTCGAGAAGGTCGAGCAGCCCATGTAATGATAGATCGGCTGGCCCTTGTAGCTGAACCGGGTGGTGCCGTCGGGCATCAGGCCCTTGCCCTGGGTCGCGCGGATCGCGGTGCACAGGTTGGTCTTGCCGCTGAGGCAGCTTTTGCACTGGCGGCATTCGGGGGTGTACAAGGGGATGACATGGTCGCCCGGCTTGACCGAAGTCACGCCCGCGCCGACCTCGCGCACGATCCCGGCACCTTCATGGCCGAGCACGCTGGGGAAGATCCCCTCGCTGTCGAACCCGTCGAGCGTATAGGCGTCGGTATGGCAGATGCCCGTCGCCATGATCTCGACCAGAACCTCGCCCGCCTTAGGACCTTCCAGGTCGAGCTCGACGATTTCCAGCGGCTTCTTCGCTTCAAAGGCAACGGCGGCACGGGTCTTCATGGGTCGCAGACTTTCTGTTGATGGGGTCGCAGCGCCTCTAGCACCCGACTGCCGCCGCGTTAACCCCGCAACTGGACGGCAGGTTGGAAGAAATGCTCGGCTTCGTCTGGCGCTTGGCGCATCCGGGCCTATATTGCGCAAAACCTGATGCGCGGCATGGCTCGCGCGTCTATGGACGGGTCGATGCTGCTCAACCTCAGCCAGGCGAATTTCCGCAATGACGATGATGCCGCGCGGCTGGCCGCGCTGCGCGCCTATCAATTGACCCCCGACGATCCCGATAACGGCCTTTATGCCGATCTGGTCGGGCTGGCCCGGGCGCTGGGCGGCACCGAAACCGCGTTCATCTCGATCGTCGAGCAGGATCGGCAATGGTTCAAGGCGGCGCAGGGGCTCGACGTGACCGAAACGCCGCGCTCGATCGCCTTTTGCGACCATGCCATCCGCCAGAGCGAGGTGATGGTGGTGCTCGATGCGCGGGCCGATCCGCGCTTCGCCGACAACCCGCTGGTCACCGGCCATCCGCATATCCGCTTCTATGCCGGCGCCCCGATCATCAACGGTGATGGCTTTGCGCTGGGCACGATCTGCCTGTCCGACAGCCGGCCGCGTGAAGCGTTCGAGCGTACCGAGCAGCTCGCCGCGCTTGCCCGTCAGGTCGCGGCGCTGCTCGAGCTGCGCAAGCAGCTGATCCATCAGCAGCTCGCTGCCGACCTTGCCGCCGATCAGCGCGACCGGTTGTGGGACTCGTCGCTCGACATGATGCTCATCACCACCACCGACGGGCTGCTGGTGGCGGGCAATCCGGCCTGGGAAAAGGCGTTCGGCCCGGTGCCCGGCGACGGCAAGGGGCATATCCGCGACTATTTCGCCAGTCCCGACGAGGCCGAGGTGGTGCAGCTTGCCAGCGGCCAGACCGACGTCCAGCTCGAGCGAGAGATGCGCGGGCGCGACGGCCAGCAGATCTATGCCAGCTGGAGCCTGGCGCGCGAGGGCGAGCTGATTTTCGGCATCGCGCGCGACATCACCCGCGCCCGCGCTGCCGAAGCGCAGCTCGCACAGGTGCAGCGGATGGAATCGATCGGCCAGCTGACCGGCGGCATCGCGCATGATTTCAACAATCTGCTGACCATCATCTCGGGCAATCTCGATATCGCGCAGAAGCGGATCGCCTCGGGCCAGGTCGAGCGCGCCGAAATGGCAATCGCCAACGCCCGCGACGGGGCGAGCCGTGCCGCCAACCTGACCCAGCGCCTGCTCGCCTATGCCCGGCGCCAGTCGCTCACTCCGACGCTGATCAAGCCGACCGAACTCATCCGCGATCTCGAACCGCTCGCAGCCCAGGCGCTCGACGAACGCCACGAGCTCGCTGTCGACTGCCCCGACAGCCTGTGGCCGATCACCGTCGATGCCAGCCAGCTCGAGAACGCGCTGCTCAATCTCGTGGTCAACGCGCGCGACGCCATGGACCAACCGGGCACGATCACCATCCACGCCGCCAATGCGCTGCGGGGCGAGGAGGACATGGCCGACGGGCACGATGCGCCACCGGGCCGCTATGTCCGCTTCTGCGTCAACGATACCGGATCGGGCATTCCCGCCGACATCGCCGCGCATATCTTCGAGCCGTTCTTCACCACCAAGGAGATCGGCAAGGGCACCGGGCTCGGCCTCAGCCAGGTGCAGGGTTTTGTCGCACAATCGGGCGGCTTCGCGACGCTGAAGACCGCGCCGGGCGAAGGCACGACGCTGAGCCTGTGGCTGCCGGTGACCGCGGACGCGTTCGACGACCTGCCCGGCCGCGATGGCACCGGCGATGGCGAGGCGATGTGCCGCGCGGGCTGCACCATCCTTCTCGCAGAAGACAATGCGGCATTGCGCGCGCATGTCAGCGACGTGCTGCAGGAAGCCGGTTTCCGCGTTGTCGAGGCCGAAGACGGGCAGGCCGCGCTCGACATGATGCGCGCGGCCGAGGAGCGCCCCGATCTGCTGCTGAGCGACATCACCATGCCGCGGCTCGACGGCAAGGCACTCGCCGCAGAAGTGTACCAGTCCTGGCCTGAAATCCCGATCGTGCTGATGACCGGCTATGCCGGCGGCGCAATCGACAGCTGCCCGCACAATGTGCTGATCACCAAGCCGTTCGCGCCCGATGATCTGGTGGCTTTGGTGCGGCGAACGCTCGCCGCCGCACCGGTAGCCTGATCGGAAGAGGTCAGCCGACCACGCCCGCCGAAGCGAGCAGCGCCAGCGTGAGCAGGTCGCCCGCAGTCGAGGACATGGAGGCGATCTGCACGGGCTTTTCCATGCCGATCAGCATCGGACCGATCATCGCGTCACCGCCCAGTTCGCGCAGCAGCTTGGCCGAGAGATTGGCTGATTGCAGCCCGGGCATGATCAGCACATTGGCCGGTGCCGACAGGCGGCAGAACGGATAGTTGGCCATCAGCTTGGGGTTGAGCGCGACATCGGGCGACATTTCGCCCTCATATTCGAACGCGACCCCGCGCTGGTCGAGAATGCTCACCGCATCGCGGATATTGTCGAGCCAGCGTCCCGAGGGATTGCCGAAATTCGAATAGGACAGAAACGCGACGCGCGGCTCATGCCCCAGCCGCCGGGCGACATGCGCGGTATTCTCCGCGATGCACGCCAGTTCCTCGGCATCGGGGCGTTCGTTGACCGTGGTATCGGCGAGGAACACGGTGTGGCTCTTGCCGACCATCACGTGGATGCCGAACGGCGTCTGGCCCGGCTTGGGATCGAGCACGCGGCGGATCTCGCGCATCGACTGGCCGAAGGTGCGGGTGATGCCGGTCAGCATCGCATCGGCCTCGCCCAGATGGAGCAGCGCCGAACCGAAGATGTTGCGATCCTGGTTGACCATGCGCTTGACGTCGCGCTTCAGGTAACCGCGCCGCTGCAGCCGTTCGTAGAGCACGTCGACCATGTGCGGCACCAGCGGCGAGTTGGTGCTGTTGTGCACCTCGAACGCCATCGGATCGTCGACCGCCAGTTCCTTCAGCTTGTCGCGCACGCGCTGCTCGCGGCCGACCAGCACCGGCGTGCCATAGCCGCCATCGCGGAACTGGATGGCAGCGCGCAGCACCACCTCTTCCTCGGCCTCGGCAAAGACGACGCGCTTGGGATTGGCGCGCGCATCGCTGTACACCTGGGTCAGCACCGCGGTGGTGGGGTTGAGCCGCGACTTGAGCGAATGGCGATAGGCCGCCATGTCCTCGATGCGCTTCTGCGCGACGCCGGTGTCCATCGCCGCCTGCGCCACTGCCGCCGAAACCCGCTCCATCAGGCGCGGATCGAACGGGGCGGGGATGATATAGTCGACGCCGAATTTCTGCGTCGCGCCGCCATAGGCCGCCGCCACCTCTTCGGGCACCTGTTCGCGCGCGAGTTCGGCAATCGCCTTGGCGGCCGCGATCTTCATCTCCTCGTTGATCGCGGTCGCGCGCACGTCGAGCGCGCCGCGGAAGATGAACGGGAAGCCCAGCACATTGTTGACCTGGTTCGGATAATCCGACCGGCCGGTAGCGATGATCGCATCGGGCCGCGCCGCCTTGGCATCGGGCGGGGTGATTTCGGGATCGGGATTGGCCATGGCGAAGATGATCGGCTGCGGCGCCATCTTCATCACCATTTCTGGCTTCAAGGCACCGGCGGCCGAAAGCCCCAGGAAGATATCCGCGCCGTCGAGCGCCTCTTCGAGCGTGCGGCGGTCGGTCTTGGCGGCATGTGCCGACTTCCACTGGTCGAGATCGTCGCGGCCCTGATAGATCACGCCTGAACGGTCGCACATCAGCACGTTGTCGTGCGGCACGCCCATCGCCTTGATCAGCTCGGTGCACGCGATCGCCGCAGCGCCTGCGCCGTTGACCACCATCTTGACGTCCTTGAGCTCGCGCCCGGTCAGATAGCAGGCGTTGAGCAGGCCAGCGGCGGAGATGATCGCGGTGCCATGCTGGTCATCGTGCATGACCGGGATGTTCATCCGCTCCTTCAGCGCCTGTTCGATGATGAAACAGGCCGGCGCGCCGATATCCTCGAGGTTGATCCCGCCGAAGCTGGGTTCGAGCAGTTCGACGCATTCGATGAAGCGGTCGACATCCTCGGTATTCACCTCGATATCGATCGAATCCACGTCCGCAAAGCGCTTGAACAGCACCGCCTTGCCTTCCATCACCGGCTTGGAGGCGAGCGCGCCGAGATTGCCCAGACCCAGGATCGCGGTGCCGTTCGAGATGACGGCCACCAGATTGCCCTTGGCGGTATAATCATAGGCGGTCGCCGGGTCCTCGGCGATCGCGCGCACCGGCACGGCGACGCCGGGCGAATAGGCCAGGCTGAGGTCGCGCTGCGTCGCCATCGGCTTCGAGGCGATAATCTCGATCTTGCCGGGACGCCCCGCCGAATGGAAATGCAGCGCCTCGCGCTCGGTGAACTGGACGTTGCTCTTATCGCTCATCGACAGGCCCTTGTCTGGCGAACGCATGGGGTGCGCCCGCTGGTTGATCGAAATGTGTTCTGCCGCTTGCCCGGCCCGATGGTTTGATGACGCCCCGCTGGGTCTTGCATAGACGTGACCGCAAGCGTTGGGCAAGCCTTGACGCTACGAAATGTTGCGCAGCATGGCGGTTCAGCCCTGCCCCTCGCCGCGCAGCGCGGCCGCCACCAGGTCGGGCCGCTGGAACAGCAGCATGCGCCCCGTATCCGGCACGATCTCCGCCCGTGACCCCGGCCAGAGCGACTGCCAATAGGGCATGGAATCGGATGCCGCGTACATCGTGTCCTCGGCCCCGCACAGGATCGTGATGCGGCTGCCATCGGCGAGCGGGCGCACCGTGTCATGCGGTTCGCAGCGCGCGATGGCGAGAAAGCCCGCCCCGCCCTGCATCGCGCTTTGCTGGGTCGAACGGACATAGGCGGCGAGGATATCGCGATCGGCCAGCGTGGCGCGGTCCGCTTGCGATCCGCCGACAACCTGCAGCACCAGCCGCTCGACCGTGTGCGCCGAGGCACGGCGCGACAGATGCGTCGCCAGGGGCGCGACCAGCCCGGGGCGCGAATAGACCAGCCGTTTGACATGGCCCTGCAGCCCGGTGAGCCTCCCGTCGGCACGCGGCGGCGGCTCGGGATTGAGCACCACCGCGCGGTCGAACCGGTCGGCATGCTGCACGGCGAAATGCGCGAGCACCATCGTGCCACCCCGTGCGAGGATGCACGTCCGCTCTATCCCCAGCGCGTCGAGAATCTCGAGGATGTCGCGCATGTTGTGGTCGAGATAATCGCCTTCGATCATCGAGGTAAGGCCGAAGCCTGGACGGTCGAGCGTGATCGGGCGGATACCGCCCGCCTGCAGCGCGGCAATCGCTTTTGCCGGCAGGTGCCGCCCGGTGGTCGCGGTGTGCAGGCAGATCAGCGGGATGCCCTCGCGCGGCCCGTGATCGGCAAAGGCGATGCGCCCCGGCCGGTCGCGGCGCGGCAGCAGCCGCAGCGGTTCGGCCCCGCGCGTCGCCACCGACAGGTCGATATCGGTCGCCTCGGCGAGTGCCGCCACCGCCTGGATATGCCCGACCAGCGTGGTCAGCTGGACCACGGATTGCAGTTCGCACTGCGCGAAGATCGCTTTCAGCTCCGACTTGACGATGTTGATCGACAGGCCCAGCCGCAGCGCGCATTCCTCGCGCGTCAGCCCGCGCGCGATCGTGTCGGCAATGCGCGCCTGACGTTCGGAAAGCCCGAAGATATCGCGCAGCACCGGCTCGATCGCGAGATCGCCCGGCTGCTCGCCGCTCTCGATCTGCAGGCACAGCGCCACGAACTCGCCCTGGCGGTGGCAGCCCGCCTTGGCCATGGCGGACTTGATCGCGTCGCGCCCGGTCTCATAGCCGATGCCCTCCATCCGCGCCGCCTCGCGCACATCGCCGCCGCGCACCAGCGCCTCGGCCATGCTCACCTCGCGCGCGGAAAAGCCGAACAGCCGCGCTGCCGTCGCCAGCCCGCGCGGCTGCAATGTCGGCGGCAGATGCGCGACCAGCGCGTATTCCGCCTGGCCGCGTTCGAGCGCCCGGCGCACCTCGGCTGCCAGCGGCCAGTGGCGGGCGGCAGCGAGTGGCGCGGCAGCGACCGCGATGAACTTGCCCTTGTCCTCGAGCAGATACGAGACGCTCGCGCGCCCCGCACGAAGCGCGCCCAGTTCCGCCCGGCCCCGGTTCAGCGGCGCGGCCCAGGCGGCAAAGGCGGGGTCGGCAATGACGATGGTGCCGTCGCCATCGCAGGCGGCAGAGGCATAGGCGCGCGGATTGACGAAGGCGGGTCCCGCAGGGGCGCGGTCCGCATCGTGCATCAGCGCCTCGGCCAGCGCCTCGGGCGCTTCGGCGAGCACCGCGCCAAACCCTTCGCTATCCTCGTGCAGCATGTCGAGCGGATTGTGCGCGTCACCCGTGGCGCGGAACCGTTCCAGAAAGCGCTGAGCGCGGGACATGGGACTGCCCTCCTGCCTTTGGCGCGACCCCCCGGCAGGGACAATGTGTCGAAAGGCCCGCGCCGAGGCAAGCCCCGGCGCAGCAAGGGGAAATTCAGCTGGGCACGGTGGGGGCTTCGGCAGGCTTTGGCGGAGCCACCGTGAGGTCGATGCGTTCGAAGCGTCTCATCCCCGCGCGGCGTCGGATCAGCGAGCCTTTGGGCGTGCCGAAATCCGCCGTGAGCGTGTAGCGCTCCACCCGATAGCGTCCGGCGAGATCATCGGGCTCGGCGGCAGGCGAATAGCGCCGCTGGGCAATGGCCTTGACCAAGGGCTTGGCCCAGCCTTTCAACTCCGATCCGCGCAGGATTTCCGCAGACTCCACCCTGCCGTCCGCCCCGATCGCAAAACCGACATCGACCCAGAAGAACGGAAAATATCCGGGTTGTGGCTCCGCCAAGGGGCTGCCCCTCTCTATGGGCGGCATGTTGCCCGGTCCATAGGGCGTCGGGGTGGGGGGGGACCAGATCAGCGTCGGTCCCATTCGCTTCTGTTCTTCGGTCAGACGCGCGATCAAAGCTTCGACCGCGGCCATATCGCCATCGCTGGCCGCCAGACGCATTGCCAGCACCTCGGCAGCGAGCTTCAGCTGTCCTGCCTGTGGCACCTCGCTTGCCTGGATGGCGTCGAGCAGTTTCATGGCCTGTACACGCTGATTGGCCCGATACAACATGGCCGCGCGCCCCAGATCGGCGCGCATTGCGATCAACGGTAGGTTGGCCTCGGTCGCCCGTCCGGATAGGTTCTTCAGTTCGCGGATGTTCACCGACGGAGCGTCGAACTGGTACTGCGCCTGGATCAGCCGCATCCGCGCCATCAGCGCATTGGGCGATTGCGGAGCATGTCGGTCGAGCAGCCGGGTCTGGGCTCCCGTGGCGCGCAAAGCCTCGCGCTGGTCGCCAAAATGCCAGGCGACGGTTGCGCGGGCGGTGTGCAATTCGGCTACGGCAAAGGGATCGCTATCGGCCTGTTCCTTGGTGCGCGACACGGCTCTGGCCAATGCCGCGCGGGCGTTGTTGTAATTTCCCTCGCGGAATTCGGCCTCGGCATAGCGTACGGTCGCGATCACGTCCTCGCGCACCGTGCAGCCGCCCGCGATGCAGCGCTCGACATCGGCCTTGAGATCGGCAAGTTTCGCCCCGACCACGACGATCTCGTCGCGCTGGAGCGGGCCCGGCTTGAGGGGGTCGGGGGTTTGCGCTAGCCCGGCAGAGGACAGCAGCAGCAATGCGGTAGCAGCGAACAGACGCCTGGTCATAAGATACTCCGTCGCAAGAAAAACACCCGACTCGAAGAATATCACGGACTTGCAATCTGCCCTAGGCAAATAATCACAAGCCGCATGACTGAAAATATCGACAACAATCTTCATTATGGAGGGAAAATGACACTGTTTTCCCTAACCTACCAACGGCATCGCGCTCGACGCGGCAAAGCGGAACTCAGCCCGGCCCGCCCGGAGCCGAGGCCGGTTGCGGCGGGGCAGCGGTAAGGTCGATCCGTTCGAACCGGGGCGTGCCCGCGCGCCGACGGATCAGCGAGCCTGTGGGGGTGATGAAATTGCCGGTGAGCGTGTATCGCTCGACGCGATAGCGCCCGGCGAGATCGTCAGTATCGGCTGCAGGCGTGTAGCGCCGTTGCGCAATCACCTCGACCAGGGGCCTTGCCCAGATCGCGCGCGGCGATCCGCGCAGGATCTGCACGTCCTCCACCCGGCCATCGGGTCCGATCTGATAGCCGATATCGACCCAGCGCAGGTGCATCAGATCGGAGGAATGGCCCTGCACTTGCATCACCCGGCCATTGGCGGACGCAGAATCGCCGCCGTCCGGAGCCGGCATTTCGGGCGACCAGACCAGCAAGGGGCCGATGCTTTTCTGCTCGTCGGACAGTCTTGCGATCAGCCGGTCGACAGCTCCCGTGTCGCCGTCCCGCAGGGCAAGCCGCATTTCGGTGATCTCTGCGGCCAGCCGCAAACCCGCGCCCCTGGGATGGTCGTTCGCCTTGATGCTGGCGAGCAGCGCCCTGGCTTCTTCGCGTCGGTTGATGCGATGGAGCATGGTGGCCCGGCTGATGTCCGCGCGCATCGCGACCAAAGGCTGGTTGGCGGCTTTTGCCCGTTCGGCCAGCCACTTGATCTGCGCGATGTTCGTCGATGGGCCATCGAGCTGAAACTGCGCCTGGATCAGCCGCATCCGCGCCAACAGCGCGTTGACGGAATCCGGCGCATGGCGATCGAGCAGCCGCGACGTCGCGGCCGTGGCGCGCAGCGCCTCGCGCTGGTCGCCGAAATGCCAGGCGACGGTCGCGCGCGCGGTGTGCAGTTCGGCGACGGCGAAGGGATCGCTGTCCGCCCGGCGCTTGGTGCGGGACACTGCCTTGCCCAGCGCTGTACGTGCATCGTGATAATTGCCTGCGCGAAATTCGGCTTCGGCATAGCGGACGGTGGCGACAACATCCTCGCGCACGCTGCAGCCGCCCGCTTCACAGCGTTCGACCTCGGCCTTCAGATCCTTGAGCTTCACGCCGACCACGACGATCTCGTCGCGTTGCAGCGGGCCTGGGCCCGGAGCGGCAGGGTTGAGGGGAGCAGGCGTTTGCGCTAGCCCGGCGGTGGAAAGCCATGCCAGTGCCGTGGCGGCGAACAGACGATGAGCCATGCGTCACTCCGTCGGAAGAAATAACAGCCGGATCGAAAAATATCACGGAGAGCAAGGCTGCTCAAACTGCATGTTCACAGGCACCACGATAGAAAAGGTCGATAATTGACTTCACAAGGGAGAGGAACATGCCGCTCGTAACCACTGAAATCAGCGAGGGTGTCGCCATCGTCACGCTGAACCGGCCCGAGGCAATGAATGCGCTGTCCAAGGCCTTGCGCGCCGAGCTTGCCGAAGCGATGCTGGCGTTGGCGAATGACGATGCCGTGCGCGCGGTGGTGCTGACAGGCGCAGGACACCGTGCGTTCACCGCCGGACTCGACCTCAAGGAGCTAGGCGCGAGCACCGAAGGGCTGGGCGCGGCCAATGCGACCGACCCGCGCGACAATCCGGTCAAGGCGGTCGAGCAATGCGCCAAGCCGGTGATCGGCGCGATCAACGGCGTCGCGATCACCGGCGGGTTCGAGCTCGCGCTGGCCTGCGACGTGCTGATCGCGTCGACCAACGCGCGCTTTGCCGATACCCATGCCCGGGTCGGCATCATGCCCGGCTGGGGGCTGTCGCAGAAGCTGTCGCGGATGATCGGCATCTCGCGCGCCAAGGAGCTGTCGCTGACCGGCAATTTCCTCGATGCCGCCACGGCCGAGCGCTGGGGTCTGGTCAACCGCGTGGTCGAGCCCGAAGCACTTCTGCCCGCCGCTACCGCGCTGGCGCGCGACATGGCGAATATCGACCCGGTCATGGTGACGGCCTACAAGAAGCTGATCGACGATGGCTATGGCCTGAGCTTCGACGACGGGCTTGCGCTGGAAGCGGAGCGGTCGAGCGCGGCCAACGGGCAGGTCGCGCCGGAAGCGGTCGAACAGGCGCGGCTCGCGGTGATGGCGCGTGGGCGCAGCCAGGCCTGAGCGCGCCTTAACCGCGCGATTAAATAGCGATTGACGTTTACGTCAACGCAGCGCTAGACCTTGGTGCACCGCCGCACGGCATGAATCGCGCGGCCGAGAATTCACCGGAGAGAAGCCATGTCGCTCGATGCCCTTGCCCGCACCGCCTATACCGCCGATCACGAGGCCTTCCGCCAGACCGTGCGCCGCTTCATGCAGGAAGAGGTCGCGCCCAATGCGGTGAAATGGGACGAGGAAAAGATCGTTCCACGTGAAATCTGGCCCAAGGCAGGCGAACTCGGCATGCTGTGCCCGACCGTTCCGGAAGAATATGGCGGCCTGGGCCTCGACTTCGGTTATAACGCCATCGTCAACGAGGAAGCCGCCTATTTCGGCGGATCGCCGCTCGGCTTCTCGCTGCAGTCGGACATCGTCGTCAACTATCTGGTCCAGTACGGATCTGAAGAGCAGAAGCAGAAATGGCTGCCGCGCCTCGTTTCGGGCGAGACGATCACCGCGATCGCGATGACCGAGCCGGGCACGGGATCGGACCTTCAGGGCATCCGCACCACCGCCCGCAAGGATGGCAACCATTATGTCATCAACGGATCGAAGACCTATATCACCAACGGCCAGAATGCCGACCTGATCCTGGTCTGCGCCAAGACCGATACCGAGGTGCAGCCCGCGTGGAAGGGCGTGTCGATCATCCTCGTCGAAGCCGATCGCGAAGGCTTCGCGCGCGGCCGCAATCTCGACAAGATCGGCCAGGACGCTGCGGATACCTCGGAGCTGTTCTTCAACGACGTGCGCGTGCCGATGACCAACTGTCTCGGCGAAGAGGGCAAGGGCTTCATCTATCTGATGAGCGAGCTGCCGCAGGAGCGCCTGTCGATCGCCGTTTCGGCCCAGGCTTCGGCGCAAAAGGCCTATGACGATACCGTCGCGTTCGTGAAGGACCGCAAAGCCTTCGGCAAGACGGTGTTCGATTTCCAGAACACCCGCTTCGTGCTCGCGGACCTGAAGACCAAGCTGCAGGTCGGCTGGGCGCATCTCGACTGGGCGCTCAACCGCCATGCCAAGAAGGAACTGACCGCCGTGGAAGGTGCCGCCGCCAAGCTGTGGCACACCGAACTGCAGTGGGAAATCATGGACAAGTGCCTCCAGCTCCACGGCGGCGCCGGCTATATGAACGAATATCCGATCGCCCGGGCCTGGCGCGGTGCGCGCGTGACGCGCATCTTCGGCGGCACCAACGAGATCATGAAGGAACTGATCGGCCGTTCGCTCTGAGCAGCTGACAGGACCATTTGAATGCCCAAAACAGAAGCCTGGCAGCGCGATCCGGAAAGCTATCCGTTCAGCACGGTCACCGAAACGCGCTTCCAGGATCTGGACCCGCTCGGCCATATCAACAATGTCGCGATGGCGGCACTGTTCGAAAATGGCCGGGTGCGGTTCAATCGCAATCTGGGGCTCGAACGCCGTCAGCCGGGCGAGCGCTGGCTGATCGCGGCGGTCTCGATCGATTATGTCGCCGAAGCGCATTTCCCCGACCCGGTCGAGGTGATGAGCGGCATCGGGCGGATCGGATCGTCGAGCTGGGACATCTATTCGGCCGCCTTCCAGCAGGGCGTGTGCGTCGCGACCTGCGTGTCGACGCTGGTGCTGACCGACAAGAACGGGCCCAAGCCGATCCCCGAGCCGTTGCGCAAGCGCTATGAAGAGCTGTTCGTGCGCAAACCGGGATGAGAAATGGGCCGGAGCATTGCTGCCCCGGCCCTTTCGTCCTTACCAATAGGGCTGAACCTGCCAGTAATTGTAGACGCTCGACTGATAGTCGCGGTCATAGGCGCGGTCACGATCGCTTTCGGAAAAGCGCGGCGCATCCTTGAGCTGGTCAGCGGTCACGTTGACCAGATAGCCGCCAAGATCGGTGTCGTAGCTGAGCTTCGACCAGGGCAGGCTGTGCAGTTCGCTGCCAAGCCCAAGAAAGCCGCCGACCGAAACGATGACGTCGGTCACGCGCCCTTCGCGCTTGCTGATCAGCATGTTGGTGACGGTGCCGATCTTCTCGCGATCCGCGCCATAGACCGCGGTGCCATCGACGCGGTCGCTCGAGATGGTGTCATAGCCGCGTTCGAGCGTGCTGTCGGTCATGTTCATGGGGGTTCTCCTCGTGCTGTCCGCCGGTTCGCCGCTTCCGTTGGGGAATGGGGCGCTGACCGGGCCATGAGGCGGTTTGGGGGTGGCCCGGCCAGCAGGGCATCAAGGGTTGAACCGGCAAAGCGTTGCTCGCCTCGTCGCAAATAGCGCTGCCAATACCGATACTTCTGTTTTTCATGGGGCTGGGCTAGGGTCGGGCGACAATCGCGCGGGGGCTGACGTCCCGGAGAGGATGATGGGTGACGCTGGAGCCTGATCACGAGCATGCGGATGGCAGCCTGCGCGACTGGATGCAGTCGGGACTGTTCGCGGGCGTCGATCAGGCGGCGATCGACGCGCTGAGCGACCGCGCGCACCGGCTCGAACTGCCCGCCGGGAACATCCTGGTGCGCCAGGGCGATCCAGCCGATTCGCTCTATTTCCTCGAAACCGGCCGCTTGCGCGTGCTGATCGAGACGCCGACCGGCAACAAGGCGGTGGCGCAGATCGAGGCTGGCGAACCGGTCGGCGAACTCGCCTTTTTCGGCGGCGGCACGCGTACCGCAACGCTGCAGGCGAGCCGCGACAGCGTGGTTATGGTACTCGACCGGGCGAGCTACGACGCGGTGGTCGCCGCCTATCCGCAGCTCGTCCCTGCCATCCTCACCGCCGTGACCCAGCGACTCGCGGCCGTCACCGCCAAGACCCCGCCGATGGAAGCGCGGCTGCCGCGCGTCATCGCGGTGGTGCCGTGCGGGTCGAGCCGGGTCGATCCCGCGCTGCTCGGCCGTCTGACCGATGCCATTCGGACCACCGTCCCCGACGATCGCCAGGTGATGCTGGTGCGCGAAAGCGACGTGCCGCCCGGCCCCGCCAGCGCCTATCAGGCCTGGCTGCGCGAGCACGAGGCGCGGCGCGGCTATCTTCTGATCGACGCCTCGGGCGATCCCGAATGGGGCTCGCTGGTGTGCCGCAATGCCGACGGCCTGCTGATGATTGCCGAAACAGGCGCGAATCCGGCGATGAACCCGCTCGAACAGGCGGGCTGCGCGGCAATCGAACCGCCCAACCGCACCTTGCTCGTCATCCGTGCCGAGGGCAGGCAGCCCATCCGGGGCACTGCCGCTTGGCTGACCGGGCGCGATCCGCATCTGCACCACCACATGGCGCTCGACAGCGAGGCCGAATTCCGCCGCGTCGCGCGCTTTCTCACCGGGCGCGCGGTGGGGCTGGTGCTAGCAGGGGGCGGCGCGCTCGGCTGTGCGCATCTGGGCATCGTGCGCGGATTGCAGCGCGCGGGCGTGCCGATCGACCTGATCGGCGGAACCAGCGCGGGCGCTGCGATGGGGGCGGCGATCGCGCAAGGGCTGTCGGTCGACCAGACGCTCGACCAGATGGAGGCGATGTTCATCGGCGCCAAGGCGATGCGTCGGTTTACCGTGCCGATCCATTCGCTGCTCGACCCCGCCGTGTTCGATGCCGAGCTCGAGGCGCGCTACGGCAATGCCGATATTGCCGACCAGCCGATCAACTTCTTCGCGATTTCCACCAACCTGTCGACCAATGACCTGCATGTCCACCGGCGCGGCGCGCTGTGGCATGCGGTGCGCGCCTCGGGATCGCTGCCGACGATCCTGCCGCCGTTCATCGATACGGACGGCAATATCCTGGTCGATGGCGGCGTACTCGACAATGTGCCCGTCGTGACGATGCGCGCGCTCAAGTCCGGCCCCAATATCGTCGTAACGCTGGGCGAGGCGGGACAGGTGTGGCGGATCAAGGCCGCCTACCAGTCGCTGCGGCGTCGCGGGCAGCTGATCCGCGACCTGCTGCTGCGGCGCAAGTCCGACAGCGATTTCCCCTCGATCGTCGAAATCATGCAGCGATCGATGGTGGTGGCGAGCCGCATTGCCTCGCGATCGATGCTGCGCGAGGGCGACATATTATTGAGCCCGCCGATCGTGCCGGGCATGCAGATTCTCGACTGGCATCTGGGGCGCAAGCAGGCCGAACAGGCGGCGCGCTATGTCGAGCAGCAGGTCGCCGCGCATCCCGAACTGGGCGGACTGGCCAACCCGTCGGATTAGACCAGCCACCAGATTGCGCCGATGAGGGCCAGCGTCGCCAGCGACAGCAGCCAGGACAGCAGCCGGATGCGCATCGGCTTGAGCGCAGACACGCTATGCGCTTCGAGCTGATCGACAATATGCCGCGCGCGCCGGTCGGCGGAGAGAAACACATAAATCGCGACCAGCAGGAACACGCTGGCGATCGCCTTGGGCACCCATTCGGGTTCGAGCTCGCGGAACAGCGCGTTAAATCCCAGTCCGATGCCGACGGCGGCCATGCCGGTGCGCACCCATCCGGCAAAGCTGCGCTCATGCGCCAGGACAGTGCGATCCTCCGCTAGATCGGTGCGGTCGCGCGCCAGCTCGCGGCGTTTCTCGGCATTCATCGGACGGCTCCTCGCGCACCAAAAGCCATTCCGCGCCGATCATCGCAGCAACATAGGCTGGCTCAGGTGGTAGGGTCGAGCGCTTCGGCCACCTCTTCGGTCTTGCGCCGGGGCAATGCGATCATGCCCAGGATGAACAGCGCGAAGCACAGGCAGATCGCATTGGGGATGATCAGCGCCCATTCGCCCTTGAGCAGCCCGAAGGTCGTCCAGGCGAGGAAGGCCAGGCTGGTCAGCGCGAACATGCCGAGCGAAAGCCCCTCGGTCGAACGATCGCGGATGATCTTCCACGCCTGCGGGGTGAAGCTCGCCACCGAGGCGCACGCGCCCACCGTGCCGACAACGGAAATCCAGTCGAGTGTCATGAAAGCTCCAGGGGTTCGAGCGCCAGGCGGCTCCGGTTGAGCGAATTGGGAAGATCATTGGCCATGAAGCGCACCACCGCCTCGCGCACGTCGCAGCGCAGATCGAACAGCTCGCCGCCATTGCGCGCGCTCATCAGCACCCGCAGCTCGAGAATGTCGGCGGTCATGTCGGTCACCTGGAGCAACGCCACCCGTCCGTCCCAGAGCCGGTGTCCACGCACCGCCTCGAGCGCGACCTTGCGCACGCTCTCGACATCGGCGGCATGATCGGCATGGATCATCACGGTGCCGAGCAGATGGCTGGTCTGCAGCGTCCAGTTCTCGATCGGCTCCTCGAGCAGCTTCGAGACCGGAATGACCAGACGGCGGTCGTCCCAGATCTTCAACACGACATAGGTGAGCGTGATCCGCTCGACCCGGCCCCATTCGCCGCGATAGACCAGCACGTCGTCAATCCGCACCGGCTCGGTAAAGGCCAGCTGGATGCCCGCGACGAGATTCTTGAGCAGCGGCTGCGCGGCGACGCCGAAGGCGAGGCCGGCAAGGCCGGCCGAGGCGACCAGAGCAACACCGATCTCGCGCACCGCCGGAATCTTGAGCAGCAGCAGGCCGATGCTGACCAGCCCGACGATGACAATGGCGATGCGGGCGAGAATGTCCGCGCGCGTTCGCCTGCGCCGCGCAGCGAGATTGTCCTCGGCGCTGACATCCGATCGCGCTTCGATATAGCCATGGACGAAACGGATGATTGCGATGACCAGCCAGCCCCAGAGCAGCGGCATGATCACGCGCACCGCGCCGGTCAGCGCGGCGGCGGCTTCGTCACCGCGCACCGCCAGGCTGTCGGTGCCAAGCAGCACCAGCGCAACCATGATCCAGCGCGAGGGCTGGCGGATGCATCTGACCAGCGCCTCGTCCTGCAGCGTGCTGGTACGCCGTGCGATGCGGCTGGCAATCGCCATGACGACGGCATGCGCGACCAGCGCAACCGCAATGAGTGTGGCCGCCAGTGCGGGCGTGCGCAGCAATTCCCAGAGATCGGATTGGTCCATCAAGGGGTAACGGCGCACGCCCGATCGGGTTCAGCCCTGGCTTCAGAAAAGCGGCTGATAATTGACCTGGTCGGCCAGATCCTCGCGATCGAGTATCTCGAGCCGGCAATTGACGAGGCGGATGACGCCGTCGGCGCGCATCTGCTGCAGCGTCCGGTTGACGTGCACCGACGAGATGCCGACGAGATCGGCGAGCAGTTCCTGGGTGAGCGGCATGTGATAGCTGTCGGCCTCGCCCTGGCCGCGCATCGCCAGCCGTTCGCCCAGCTCGAGGAACAGATGCGCCATGCGCTCATAGGCGCTCAGGCAGCCGAGACGGAAGATGCTGTTCTCGAGCTGGCGCTCGATCAGCGCGCATTCCAGCTCGACCACGTCCGATTCGGGCAGCGAGCCGAACTCGATCAGCTGCAGACGGCTGATCGACATGACCGCGTGGTAGAAGCTGGGCTGGTTGCTGCGCCAGACGCCGATGATCTCGCCGGGCAGATACAGGTTGGTCAGCTGGCGCCGACCGTCAAAGGTGATGCGATATCCCGCCGCCCAGCCTTCCAGGACGAGTCGCGGCCGGACGACGGTGTCGCCCTGCTGGATGAAGTCGCAACGCGGCTCGATGGAACTGGGGGAGTGGCGGGGTTGAGACGGAAACGCGATCGGCAAGCTCGCATGGATGTTCATGATTACGGTGTCTCTCTGCTAGGTCCCTCCCCTCGCACCCTTTCAGTTGGCTGAACGCCCGTCCTTATACTGGTATATGTTAGTGCCGGATTCGCGACGAGATGAAAAAAACGGGGGGCGAAATGCCCCCCAAGTCGCTGATTTATATTAAAATTAACCCAGGTTAAGTCTTGGGTTTCTCGGTCTTGCCGAGTCCCGAAGACGAGCCGGACGCGCTGGCGCCATCGCGCTCGTCATCCTGTCGGTTCTTCGAGCGCCACTCGCTGAACTCCTGGTCGAACTGGCTCTGCCGCTGCTGATTGAAACGGTCATAGTCGCTGTCGAGCTGCTCGATCTGCTTCTGGCGCCAGCTCGAATAATGCGGATCGTGCTGGTGCCGGTGCCCTGAGCTATCACCCTGCTGACCCCAGCCGTGCTGTCCACCACCCTGCTGGTTCTGGCCATAACGCCCCGAACCCTGCTGGTCCTGACCGCCCTGGAAGGACTGGCCATAGCCGCCGGCCATGCCGCCGCCATAGCCCGAAGACTGGCCGCCCTGACCGCCCGAATAGCCATAGCCGCCCTGGCCGCTGCCGCCGCCTGACTGGCCCCATTGGCTGCCATTGCCGCCCTGCTGGTCATAGCCGCTGGGCTGGCCATAGCCTTGGTTCGACTGACCATAGCCCTGGCCCGACTGGCCATAGCCCGACGAACGGTTCTGCTGGCCCTGGCCTGCGCCGCCCCAGCCGCCGCCCTGGGCAAAACCGCCGACTTGCGCATAGTCCTGGCCAGACTGGCCAAATCCGCTGCCGCCGCCATAGCCGCCGCCCTGGCCCGAACCGCCACCGCCATATTGCGCGGGATCGGCGAAATGGCCGCCATGCTGCCAGTTGTTGCCGCCCTGCTGATGCGACTGACCGGATTGGCCGGACTGGCCCCAGCCGCCACCCTGGTTGTTGCCGCCCTGCTGACCGCGCTGGTAATCTCCCTGCCCGCGCTGGCCCCAGTTGTCAGCCTGCTGCTGCGGCTGGCCCTGCCCGGCATAGCCGGATTGATGGCTCGCCGAGCGCGCATAGTCGTTTTCCTGCCGACGCTGGCCTTGCTGGTTGCTGTCGGTGTCGTTCCAGTTCTGATTGTTATCAGCCACTTGAGACTTCCTTTCCTGCATTGCGGTTGCGCCACCTGGGGAAGAGGCGGCGCTCCGGACCGCTGCTGCCATAGTCGGAACATTGGCGTGCAGCGGCCCTTGCACAGGTTAGGAATGGCGCAGGCTATCGCACCGCTCGCCGCAAATCAGCTTCCGACGATCACCCCGCCATTGGGGTGGAGCACCTGGCCGCTCATGTAGCTCGAATCCTCGCACGCCAGGAACAGGAAGCAGGGTGCGACCTCGTTGGGCTGACCGGGGCGTCCCATCGGCGTCGATTCACCGAAATTCTCGAGCTTCTCCTCGCTCGCGCCACCACAGGGGTTAAGAGGGGTCCAGATCGGTCCCGGCGCGACGCCGTTCACACGGATGCCCTTTTCGACAAGATTTTGCGACAGGCTGCGCGTGAAGGCGGTGATTGCGCCCTTGGTCGCCGAATAGTCGAGCAGCTCGTCGGCACCCTTGTACATCGTCACCGAGGTGCAGTTGATGATCGTCGCACCGGGCTTGAGATGCGGCATCGCCGCCTGCACCATGTAGAACATGCCATAGACATTGGTCTGGAAGGTGCGCTTGAGCTGCTTGTCCGAGATATCGTTAATGTCCTTGTCGGGATGCTGCTCGCCCGCATTGTTGACGAGAATGTCGATCTGGCCGAACGTGCGGATGGCAAGGTCTATGACCTCGCGGCAATGGTCGCGCTCGCCGATATCGCCGGCGATGATCACCGCCTTGCCGCCTTCTTCCTCGACCATCTCGGCCGTGGCCTCGGCATCGGTGTCCTCTTCCAGATAGCTGATCACGACATTCGCGCCCTCGCGCGCGAACAGCACCGCGACGGCACGGCCGATCCCCGAATCGCCGCCGGTGACGATCGCCACCTTGCCCTCGAGCCGACCCGAACCCGGGTAACGCGGCTGCCATTCGGACTTGGGATCAAGCTCGGCTTCGAGGCCGGGAAGCTGTGCCTCATGCATTTTGGATATCGTGCTGGTCATGGGGAAATGTCCTTCGATGGAGGGAGGGTGCGTGCCCGGATCAACCCAGGGTCACGTCGAGAAACATCATGATGGCCAAACCCGCCATCAGTGCAGGGGTTGCCGATCCATGCTCGATCCGGCGGCTGGTGCCGGGGATGATGTCGGCCATCACGACGAACAGCATCGCGCCGGCGGAAAAGCCCAGCGCCCAGGGGAGCGCCGCTGTCGAAGCCTGGACGATAGCAACGCCCAGCGCACCGCCGAACGGTTCGACCAGCCCAGTGGCGAGCGCGGCGAGGATGCACCGCCCCCTGCTCCAGCCCAGGGTCGACAGCGCCGCCGCCACCGCCATGCCTTCGGGAATGTTCTGGATGCCGATCCCAAGCGCGGTCGCCCAGCCGAGGCTCGCATCGTCCGACATGAAGCTGACGCCGACCGCGGTGCCTTCGGGAATGTTGTGCAGCGTCACCGCGAGGATGAACAGCAGGATGCGCCGATGTTCGGCATTGTCGGCGAGCCAGCCGGGCAGCTTCGCCAGCCGGGCGCGCGCGATCCGATCGATGCCGCGGCCGAGCTGCGCCATCGCCAGCGCGCCGAGCAGCACCGCGCCGATCACGATCACCGCCGCCATCTCGCGCGACGACCCGGTGGCCTCGGCCTGCGCGATGCCGGGGATGATCAGCGAGAAGAACGCCGCCGCGATCATCACTCCGGCGGCAAAACCCATCAACAGATTCTGCCGCCGGGCATCGGGCGGGCCGCCCAGCATGACCACCACGCCGCCCAGCCCGGTCAGCGCGCCTGCGACCAGGCTGCCGACGATGCCCAGGATCGCCAGTTCATTCATCGGCTTGGGCGCGGTGGCGAGGGGTCATGCCTGGCATCGTCACGTCAGGGTCAGACCTGCTTCATGCCGAGTTCGGCCCCGGTCACCGGATCGACCGTGGGGTCCGATGCGGTGCGCTCGGCCATCGCCAGCACGGTGCGCAGCTGGTCCTTGGGCAGCTCGACCTCGGCGGTGCCGTCGCCGCCATCGACCGGGCCGTGCGCCTCGAGGTCGTCGATCCGCTCCCACTGGTCGCCGCTGTTCCACGGGCCCTCGGTATCGCCGGGGCCGGTCGACGCGTTGACATAGAGCGAATCATAATCCCCCATCGCGCCGAGCTTGCCCGGAGGGAAATTGTCGGCGATCGTGTACAGCGCCTTTTCGAATGATTTCTGGTGGGCGATCTCGCGCGTCATCAGAAAGCCGAGCGCATCCTTGATGCCCGGATCGTCGGTCACGTTGATCAGCCGCTCATAAACGATCTTGGCGCGCGATTCGGCAGCGATATTGCTGCGCAGATCACAGGTCGGGTCGCCGCGCGAATCGACATAGGCTGCGGTCCATGGCACGCCGGACGAATTGGTGAGCGCGGGGCCGCCGCCATAGAGGATCGCCTGGGTATGGCTGTTGCCGCCAGCGGTGAGCGAGCGGTACAGGTCCGCTTCCTCCATCGCAGCCTCGGCCAGATCGCCTTTCGCGCCCTTGTTGAGCATCGCGACGATCGATCCGATCACCTCGAGATGGCTCAGCTCCTCGGTGGCGATGTCGAGCAGCATGTCCTTGCGGCCGGGATCCTCCTCGGCCAGCCCTTGCGTGAAATAGCGCATTGCCGCAGCGAGCTCGCCATCGGGTCCGCCGAACTGTTCGAGCAGCAGCGAACCGAGCACCGGGTTCGGTTCGGACACGCGCACGGTATATTGCAGGCGCTTGTTATGGGTGAACATGCGGGGGGTTTCCTTGAAATGGGGGGAGGTCCCGGAACGCGCGGTTCCGGGGCCGAAGGATCAGAGGGCGGTGGTCGTGGGGTGCGCCGTCGTCACATGCGCCGCGTTGCCGACGCGCTCTTCGCGGCGTAACGTGCGCGGGATGGTGTTGTGCTTGGGCGCCGGCATCGCCAGCGTGAGGAGCGCACCGATCAGCGGCACGCCCATGATCCAGAGCGGCAGCAGCGGAAATCCGAGAAAATAGGTCATGGGGGGTCTCCATCATTGCCGGGGCGGGGTGTCCCGACAGGATGGTGCAAGGCTGACCCCTTGAGCACGACCGCCCCATAACATGGGTCAGGCCGCGCCAATTTCGTCAGAACGAGGGGGTTTCACCTATGTAAGATTGCCCGGGCGCGCGCTCGGCTAGGTGCCGGATCAGTCCAATGCGACACGCCCGTCCGTTCCAGGACCGGCGGCCACCTTCGATCCGGAGACACCCGATGCACCGCCCGTTTTCGCACAGCCCGACCCCTGCCCTTTCGGCGCGCCCGGTGATCGTCTGTTTCTCGCACCTTCGCTGGGACCTGGTGTTCCAGCGGCCGCAGCACATCATGACCCGGCTCGCCGGCCAGTTCGACGTCACCTATTGGGAGGAGCCGCGCTTCGAGGCGGCGTGCGATTCTCCCCGGCTCGACCGCAGCAGCGTCGAGGGCGGCGTGACGCGGCTGGTTCCGGTGCTGCCCGAAGGGCTTGACGGCACCGCCATCGATCGGGCGCTCGGCGCGTTGCTCGAGGCCGAGGTCGCAGGCCACCGCGGCCCCCTGGTCTTCTGGTACTATACCCCGATGATGCTCGCGTTCAGCGCCGGCATGCAGCCCGATTTCACCGTCTATGACTGCATGGACGAGCTCGCCAATTTCGCCTTTGCGCCCGCCGATATCGCGCAGCGCGAGGCGAGCCTGATGGCGCGCGCCGACCTGGTGCTGTGCGGCGGACGCAGCCTCTACGAGGCACGCCGCAACCGTCACCCGAACGTGAACTGCTATCCGTCGGGCGTCGATATCGCGCATTTTGCGCGCGAGGCCGCGACCACTCCGGAACCCGAGGATCAGGCGCAGCTGCCACGCCCGCGCCTCGGCTTCTATGGCGTGATCGACGAGCGCATGGACCTCGCGCTGCTCGCCGAACTCGCAGCGCTGCGCCCCGACTGGGCGTTCGTGATGATCGGTCCGGTGGTCAAGATCAGCCCCGACGATCTGCCGCGCGCCGCCAATATCCATTGGCTGGGCGGACGCGATTATGCCCGGCTGCCCGATTATGCGGTGCACTGGGACGTCGCGCTGATGCCCTTCGCGCTCAACGCCTCGACGCAGTATATCAGCCCGACCAAGACCCCCGAATATATGGCGAGCGGGCTCCCGGTGGTTTCGACCCCGATTGCCGATGTCGTCGCGACCTATGGCACGCTCGGCAGCATCCGCATCGCCGAAGACGCGCGCGGATTCGTATCCGCCTGCGAAGCGTTGCTCAGCGCCGATCCGCGCACCCGCGCCGCGTGGAAGGCAGAGGCCGAAACGTGCCTGGCCGACAAGAGCTGGGACGGAACCGTCGCCCGGATCGCGCGCCAGTTGCAGGATGGGCTTGTCGCGCGGCAGGTCGCGCGGATCTCGAGCGCGCGCCCCGTCCATCGCGCGCGCCATTATGACGTGCTCGTCGTCGGCGCAGGGTTCGCCGGTGCCGTCATGGCCGAGCGGATCGCGGCAGGATCGGGCAAGTCGGTGCTGGTGATCGACAAGCGCCCGCATATTGCGGGCAATGCCTATGACCATCACGACGATGCCGGCATCCTGGTGCACAAATACGGCCCGCATATCTTCCACACCAACAGCCGCGACATTCTCGACTATCTTTCGCGCTTTACCGGCTGGCGGCCCTATGAGCATCGAGTGCTCGCCGAGGTGGACAATCAGCTGGTGCCGATGCCGATCAACCGCACGACGCTCAACGCACTTTATGGTCTGAACCTCGAGACCGAGGAGGAAGCGGCAGAATATCTCCGGTCGGTTGCGCTCGATGTCGGCGAGGTGCACAATTCGCGCGATACCGTGGTGTCGCAGGTCGGTGAGGACCTCTATGCCAAGTTCTTCGAGGGCTATACCCGCAAGCAATGGGGCGTCGATCCGCGCGAGCTCGACAAGTCGGTCGCGGCGCGGGTTCCGGCGCGGACGAATACCGATGACCGATATTTTACCGATGCGCATCAGTGCATGCCCAATCAGGGCTATACGAAGATGTTCGCCAAGATGCTGGATCACCCGCAGATCGACGTGCTGACCGGTCAGGGCTATGCCGATCTGCCCGACAATATCAGCTGGGACCATCTGGTCTGGACCGGGCCGATCGACGAATATTTCCACCATCGGCTGGGGCATCTGCCCTATCGTTCGCTGCGCTTCGAGCATGAAACGCTGCCGCAGGAACAGGCGCAGCCGGTTGCGACGGTCAACTATCCGGATTACGATGTGCCCTATACCCGCATCACCGAGTTCAAGCATCTGACCGGGCAACAGGCCGAGGTGACCAGCATCATGCGCGAATATCCGGCGGACAGGGGCGATCCCTATTATCCCGTGCCCAATGCAGCGGCGCAGGACATGTACCGGCGCTATGCGGCGCTGGCGCGCGATTGCGCGCATGTGACCTTTGTCGGTCGGCTCGCCACCTATCGCTATTACAACATGGACCAGATCGTCGGCCAGGCGCTGGCGACCTGGCGCAGGCTCGATGCGCGCTGGCGGCTTGAATCGCTCTCGACCCTGGGCGTGGTGGCCGCCGAATGAAGCACGTTGCCGAGCTTGAACAGACGGCCATCCGCCGCGTATCCGCACCCGGTCCCGAACGGGACTGGGTGCGGTGCGTGGGCCGCGCGCCCTATTTCCAGACCGAATCGGGCGCGGCCTGGGCACCGGTCGGGCATAACGAGGCGATCACCTGGCCGCATCTCGCGCCGCTCTATCGCAGGCAGGATGTCGCATCGGTCGATCAGCATTTCGCCGCGCTGAAGGCGAGCGGGGTCACATGCCTGCGCCTCATGCTCGATTACAACCAGGTCCGCCACCGCCATCTGGAAAGCCGCTGCGGCCATTTCAGCCCGGCAATGGTGCGGCTGTGGGACGATCTCATCCAGCTGGGTGAGCGGCACGATATCCGCTTCCTGCTCACCCCGTTCGACACCTTCTTCATGGCGCGGCGCTGGAAGACGCACCCCTATGCCCAGGCGACCGGCGGGCCGTGCAAGTCGCCGCGCCACATGTTCACCTGCGCCGATACGCGCGCGGCGATCATCAACCGGCTGCTGTTCGCTACCCGCCGCTGGGGGCACAGCCAGGCGGTGTTCGGCTGGGACCTGTGGAACGAGATCGACAGCTTCTATGCTGGCGGCGACATGGCGGCGGTGCATGCCTTTGTCGGCGAGGTCTCGGCTGCGCTCAGGGCCGAGGAGTTGCGCGTGCATGGCCGCAGCCATCCGCAGACGGTGTCGGTCTATCTCCCCAACCTGCTGCTGCGCCCCGATCTGGGCGAGGTGATCTTCCGCCACCCGTCGCTCGATTTCGCCAGCGTGCACCTGTACGAGAAGGGCACGATCGACCATCCGCGCGGCACGCTTGGCCCCGCCGAGGCGACCGCGCGGCTGATGACGCAAGCGATCGAGCAATGTCCGGTCGATCGCCCGTTGCTCGATACCGAGCACGGGCCGATCCATGCGTTCAAGGATCGGCACATCACGCTGCCGGATGATTTCGACACCGAGCTGTTCCGCCGCATGCAATGGGCGCATCTGGCGAGCGGCGGCGCAGGCGGCGGCATGCGCTGGCCCTATCGCCATCCGCATGTGCTGTTGCCCGCGATGCACGAAGCGCAGGGCGTGCTGGCGCGCTTCCTGCCACTGATCGACTGGTCGGACTTCCGCCGCCAGCCGCTCGGCGATCGGTTGCGCGCACCGGGCTTCGATGGCCTTGCAACCGGCTGCGGCGATGCCCGCCAGGCGATCGTGGTGCTGATGGCCAATCGCGCGCAGTGCGGCCATGCATCGACGCTCGACATTCAGGGGCTGGAGCCTGGCGTGTATAGCGTCACCCAGATGAACACGCTGACCGGAGAGGCGGAAACCGCTCAGGTCCAGACGATGCAGGACGGAACGCTCACCGTGCTGGCGGGCGGGACGGGACAGGATGTCGCGCTCGCGATAGTGCGGACCGATTCGAGCGGCTAGTCGCCGCGCTGGTCCTTGGCTGTGCGCAGCCCGATGGCGAGCGCGGCGAGCGTCACCATGTTGCGGATGTCGCGCCGCGGGCGCTCGCCATAATCGACGCGATAGACCCAGGACTGGTCGGGCACCGCGACGCCGATATAGGCAACGCCCGCGCCCTCGCGTTCGTCAGGGTCGGACGACCCGGCAAAGCCGGTAATGGCGAGCGAAAGCTGCGCATCGGCAAGACACAGGCTGTTTTCCGCCAGAGCGCGCGCCACCGGCTCGCTCACCGCGCCATGCTGGTCGATCAGGCCGGGATCGATGCCCAGCATGTCGTGCTTGGCGGCGACCGAATAGCAGACATAGCCGCGATCGAGGCAATGGCTCAGCCCCTCGATATCGGTGACCAGCGACGACAGGAAGCCGCCGGTGCAGCTTTCCGCCGTCGCCAGCTTCCAGTTCATCCTGTCGAGCCTCGCCAGCAGCGTTCGCGCGGCTGCGGTCAGCTGCGCGGAATCGGGCACCACACGTTCGTCGCGTTCCTGTTCGAGTGCTTCGGTCATGCCCGGCCCGTGCGTTCAGCTCGCCAGCGCGACCAGTTCGGGCCGGGGCAGACCTTCGGCCTTGGCCTGGGCGAGCAGTTGCTGCTTCAGCTCGGCCATCTGCGCGCCCAAGGCGACCAAGTCGATGTCCGCCTTGCGCACCTGCGCGAAGATGCTGCCGCGCTGGCGCTCTTCCTCATAGACGTGATGCTCGACCTGCTCCTTCAGCACGCTCACCTTGGCGTCATAATAGGCGTCCGAGGGCGTGCCCTGTTGCAGCGAGAGGATCAGCGTCTTGGCGCTGTCATGCTCGACCTGCGCCTCGTCCATCATGTCGTCGTCGACCGCCTCGCGGATCGCAGGATAGAAGACCTGCTCCTCGACCATCGCGTGAATGGTCAGTTCCTGGCAGATCTGCTGGACGATCTTCTGCTGCGCCGCCTCGCCGCGCGCATTGTCGTATTTCTCGAACAAGGCTTCCACCGTGCGGTGGTCATCGGCGAGCATCTGCAACGCGTCGCGGCTTTCCTTCTGGGCCATGTCTCTCTCCTTTGTCGAACGGGTCAGGCGAGGATCAGCCCCGCCATGTTCATCTCGCGGCTGAGCTTCTTGTTCTCCTCGTCGCTCAGACGCTCGCGCAGCGCGGGGAACAGCTCGTCCTCTTCCTGGCGCATATGCTCCTCGAGCGCGCTGCGCAGGCGGCCGAGCGTTTCGTTGAACGCCGGATCGCCCTTGTCCATATGGCCGAGCGCGTAGAGCATCGCCTTGACCTCGCCATGGTCGCTGTTGAGCGACTTGGCCGCATCACCCTCGCCGCCCTGGCCGAGCACGGGATAGATGACATTCTCTTCCTGCATCGCGTGCTTGGTGATCATGTGCTTGAGGTTCATCAGCAGCATCGCGCGGCGGTCGGTCTGCTCGGGCGAGAGCTGTTCGAGCTTGTCGATCACGGCCAGCGTCGCCTTGTGCTCCTTGATCAAGCCTTCGCACCAGTCCTGCGCCATCGCGGTGGGGGCCTGGACCGCCATCTTGCGGCCGATATTGGCGATCGCCGCCACGCCTGCAGTGAGCAGCAGGCCCTTGACCGAGCTGCTCAGGATCGAGCTTCCGCCCTGTCCGTTGGGGGTGCGACCATTGTGCGTTCGTGAATGAGCCATGGGGTGTTCCTCTCGATGGGGGCCGCCGATTCGGGGAGGCGGCGGCTTCGGACCTTTGTGTCGCGCAGCCGCGAACAACCCACACCGGCCTATGTTAGCGCCCCCCGCAATTGCCGCGCCTAGCCTTGCAGCCTCATTTTGCGAGAAGGACGGAGCCATGACCGACAAGACGCGTATCCCCGACGACATGGAAGCGCGGACCGGCAAGGGTGGTGCGGGAGAATCGGGCGGCGGCGCCTATCCCAACCCGCACACCGGCAAGGAGCTGCGCGGCGAAAAACGGGGTTTCATCGAAGGTGGACAGAGCGAGAACCGCTATTACGGGCCGAAACATGCGCAAGGCAATGCCGCCAAGAATGCCGGGCGCGACGATCTGGCAGGCGACAAGGTCCATGAGGGCATGTGATCTGCCCGGCGCGCCTGCCCGATGAGCAGGGAAGGCGCGCTGGTCTTCACGACCGACGACATGCCCGGCATCACCCGCAAGCGGCGCGGCAAGGGCTTCAGCTATCACGATGCGAAGGGAAAGCTGATCCGAGACAGGGCGGTACGCCAGCGCATCGACAGCCTGGCCATCCCGCCCGCTTATGAGCAGGTGTGGATATGCCCCGACCCCAACGGCCATCTGCAGGCGACCGGGCGCGATGCCCGCGGGCGCAAGCAGTATCGCTATCACCCCGCCTATCGCGAGCAACGGGACGCGGCGAAGTTTGCCCGGCTTGCCAGTTTCGGGGCGAAACTTCCCGCAATCCGCGAACGGGTGGAAAAGGATATTTCCTCGAAGGGAACATCGCGCACCTGCGTGATGGCGACGATCATTCACCTGCTCGACTGTACCGCGATCCGCATCGGCAATGCGCTGTACGCCAAGCAGAACCGGTCCTACGGCTTGACCACGCTGCACTGCCGCCATGTCGCGCTCGAGGCCTCGCAGATCCGCTTCCGCTTCAACGGCAAGAGCGGGCGCAAATGGGATGTGAGCCTGCGCCACCGGCGCGTCGCCAAGGTGCTGCGCGGCCTGCAGGAGCTGCCCGGCCAGCAGCTGTTCCGGTACAAGGACGGCGACGAGCTGCGCGCGGTCACGTCGGACGATATCAACGCCTATCTGCGCGAGATCGGCGGCGAGGATTTCTCGGCCAAGGATTTCCGCACCTGGTGCGGCACCGTCACGGCTTGCTCGGTGCTGTGCGAGCTGCGTCAGCAGGAGGATGCGCCGCCTGCAGAAAAGGCAATCCGCGAGGCGGTGGCGCGCGCCGCCGATGCGCTGGGCAACACGCCCACCATATGCCGACAGTCCTATATCCATCCGCAGCTGCTCGAAGCCTATCGCGATGATGACCCGATGTTCCGCCGCACCGACCCGGACGAAGCCGAACCGGCGGTGCTCAAGCTGCTGAAAAAGCGCCGTTGAGGGGAACCTGCACGGCTCTGGCGCGTGTCCCTTGCACACCTTCATGGATGGACCCGAAAAGGAGCCGCACCCGCGTGCCTGACAGCCTTGTGCATTTGATCGTCCCCGCCGAAACCCATCAGGAGGCAAGGCCATTGGCGCTGCTGCTTGATTTTGACGGGACGCTGGTCGAGATTGGCGACACGCCCGATGCTGTCGCGATCAGCCCGGCCATGGCCGACACGCTGGCCGAAGCGTCGCGCACCCTGGCTGGCCGCATCGCGGTGGTGAGCGGCCGCTCGCTCGAACAGCTGCACCGCTTGCTTCCCCCCGCACTGGCAGGCGGCGTGATCGCGGCCAGCCATGGTCAGGAGCTGAGCGTCGACGGCGCGGTCCAGGCCCCTCGCCCCACACGGCTGTTCGCCGATCTTGCCTTCGAGGCGGCCCTGCATTTCGAGGACTTTCCCGGCATCGTCATCGAGGAGAAGAGCTTCGGGCTGGGCGTGCACTACCGGCTGATGCCGCAGTTGCGCGACCGGGCTGAGCAATGGGCGCTGGCGCAGGCCGCCGCGCACGGGCTGGTCGTCCAGCAGGGCGACATGGTGTTCGAGCTGCGGCCCGGCGGATCGGACAAGGGCGATGCGGTGCGCGCCATCATGGCGCTGGATCGCTTTGCCGGCAGCGCGCCGGTGTTCATCGGCGACGATCTGACCGACATCCCTGCTTTCGAAGCGACGCGCGCGCTGGGCGGCCAGGCGATCAGCGTCGGCTCGCGCACCGCCGATCACAGCGACGAGCGGCTCGACAGCGTCGAAGGCGTGCGTCGGCGCATCGCGGCGCTGATCGCATGAGTGCGGCGATGAGGGACGCCATGAACCTCTGGCCCATCGGCAATTGCGAGATCGCCGCGCTGGTCGATCCCAATGCCCGCATCGCCTGGGGCTGCCTGCCGCGCTTCGATGGCGATCCGGTGTTCTGCTCGCTGCTCGAACCCAGGCAGGACCATGGCTATTGGGACATCGTGCTCGAGAACTGCGCACATACCGAGCAGCACTATATCCGCAACACCCCCGTGCTGGTCACGCGCATGTCGTGCAATGCGGGCAATGTCATCGAGGTCGTGGATTTCATGCCGCGCTTCCCGCGCCATGGCCGCATGTTCCGCCCGGTGGCGATTGCACGGATCGTCCGCGTCATCAGCGGGTCCCCCCGCATCTCGGTGCGGCTGCGCCCCGCTTATGCCTGGGGCGAGGGTTCGCCCCGGCTCACATCGGGCTCCAATCACATACGCTATATCCTGGGCGAACAGGTCCAGCGATTGACGTCGAACGCCCCTTTGGGGTGGATCCGGGACGAGCGCATGTTCAGGGCAGAACGCGACCTCTATTTCTATTTCGGCCCCGACGAAGGGTTCGACGCGCAGCTAGAGGCGCGGATGGAGGCAATGCTCGACGAGACCGTCTCGACCTGGCAGCACTGGGTGCGCGGGCTCAACTTGCCGCTCGAATGGCAGGAGGCGGTGATCCGCGCCGCGATCACGCTCAAGCTGTGCCAGTACGAACAGACCGGCGCGATCGTCGCGGCGCTCACCACCTCGCTGCCCGAACATGCCGATTCGGGGCGCAACTGGGATTATCGCTTCTGTTGGATCCGCGATGCCTATTTTACCGTGCAGGCGCTCAACCGGCTCGGCGCGCTCGACGTGCTCGAATCGTACCTGCATTACTTGCGCAACATCGTCGATGCAGCGCGCGGCGGGCATATCCAGCCGCTCTACGGCATCGGCGGCGAAGCAACCCTCACCGAGCATGTCATGCCCGCGCTCCAAGGCTTTGCCGGCATGGGTCCGGTGCGATCGGGCAACCAGGCCTATGAGCAGGTCCAGCACGATGCCTATGGCCAGATCGTGCTGTCGAGCGTGCAGGCCTTTTTCGACCAGCGGCTGCTGCGCCAGGCGACCGTGCAGGATTTTGAGGCTCTGGAAGTCGTCGGCCACCGCGCCTTTGCAATGTTCAACGAGCCCGATGCGGGCCTGTGGGAGCTGCGCACCCGCGCGCATGTCCATACCTATTCCGCCGCGATGTGCTGGGCCGCATGCGACCGGCTCGCCAATGCGGCAGGCGCGATCGGGCGGCCCAAGGCGGCGATGTTCTGGGGCGAGCGCGCCGAGCATATCCGTACCCATATCGACGCCCATGCCTGGAGCCATGCGGGCAACCATTATTCGGCGGTGCTGGGCGAACGCACGCTCGATGCCAGCCTGTTGCAACTGCTCGACCTGAAATTCATCCGCGCCGACGATCCGCGCTTCATATCGACGCTCGACGCGATCGAGGGCGGGCTGCGCCGGGGCAGCCATATGCTGCGCTATGCCGACGAGGACGATTTCGGCCCGCCGCAATCGGCGTTCAACGTCTGCACCTTCTGGCTGATCGAGGCGCTGCACGCCACCGGCCGCTATGGCGATGCCCGTTCGCTGTTCGAGGAAATGCTGAGCCGCCGAACCCCGGCCGGCCTGCTCTCCGAAGATATCGACCCCAGCACCGGCGCGCTGTGGGGCAATTATCCGCAAACCTATTCGCTGGTGGGGCTGATCCAGTGTGCAGGCCTTCTCTCCCGCCCCTGGAGTGACGCACGATGAACCGTCTGATCTGCATATCCAACCGTGTCCAGGCCGCGCATAGCGGCGCGAACAGCAATCGCGGCGGGCTCGCCGTCGCGCTTTCCGCCGCGCTCCGGGAAAGCAACGGCATCTGGTTCGGCTGGTCGGGCGAGCAGACCGACGAATTTACCGGCCAGATCAGCTTCCGTCGCCAGGACGGGGTGGCCACCGCGACCATCGATCTCGAGGCACAGGATATCGAGGAATATTATAACGGCTTTGCCAACCGCACGCTGTGGCCGCTCTTCCACTACCGGCTCGATCTGACCGAGATCGCCCGCGACTTTGCCGGGGGCTATGCGCGCGTCAATCAGCGCTTTGCCGAGACGGTGGCGCCGCTGATCGAGCCCGACGACATGATCTGGGTGCACGATTATCACCTTATGCCGCTCGGCCAGCGGCTGCGCGAGCGCGGGTTCGATAACCGGCTCGGCTTCTTCCTCCACACCCCCTGGCCACCCGCCAGCCTGATGATGTCGCTCCCGGGCCATCGCGAGCTGGTCAAAAGCCTCCTCAGCTATGACGTGATCGGCTTCCACACCGACGAATGGCGCGCCTCGTTCATCGACTATATCGTCACGCACCTGGGTGCCGAACTCGACGGCGATCATGCGCTGCTCGACGGGCGCTCCACCCGGCTGCTGATCTGCCCGATCGGGCTCGACACGGCGGAGTTCACCTCCGCGCTTGGGACCCCGGCGGCGCGCGATGCCGAACAAAGGCTGATCACCAGCGCGGTCGGGCGGCAGGTGATCGTCGGCGTGGACCGGCTCGACTATTCCAAGGGGCTGCAGGAGCGCTTCCTGGCCTATGAGCAGCTGCTCACCACCCGGCCCGAATTGCGCGAGAAGCTGTTCCTGTTGCAGATCGCGCCGCCCTCGCGCGGCGACGTGCCGAGCTATCAGCAGATCCGCGCAGAGCTGAACGCACTGTCGGGCGGGATCAACGGCGAGTTCGCCTCGATCGACTGGGTGCCGGTGCGCTATGTCAACAAGGGCTATGCGCGCGAGGAGCTGTTCGGGATCTACCGCGCCTCGCGCGTCGGGCTGGTCACACCCTTGCGCGACGGGATGAACCTGGTCGCCAAGGAATATGTCGCGGCGCAGGATCCCGAGGACCCCGGCGTGCTGGTGCTGTCGCGCTTCGCCGGCGCGTCGGTGCAGCTCGATGCCGCGCTGATCATCAACCCGCACAGCAGCGAGGACATGGCCGATGCGATCGCGCGCGCGCTCACCATGCCGCTTGAGGAGCGGCGCGAGCGCCATGCCGCGATGCTGGCCTCGGTGGTCAAGCAGGACGTGCGCTGGTGGAGCGCGCGCTTCATCGCCGCGCTGCAGCCGCCCCAGCCGAGCGAGGATCGCCCCCGGCTTGCGCTCGCCGGCGGCAAGGGCTGAATACCGACGGCCATCGTCTGCAAAAAAAATGGCGACCCGAAGGCCGCCAGTGAGGTGGAGAGAAGGAGCGGATCCGCTCTGTTTGTCCGCCGTTACTGATCGGTGGTCGAACCGGTCGCGCGCGGGGCGCGGTTGGCGCTCGACGATTCGTTCGCTGTGCCCATGCTACCGTCCTGCATCGCGCCGCTGCGGTTGCCCGTGCCCACCCCGGCGGTCGTGCCATTGGCACCCTGGCCATTCTGTTCCAGCCAGTCGTGATGCTTCTGGATGACCGGGATGACCTGTGTCGCAAAGCCCTTGAGCTCGTTATTGTCGCCGCTCTGGGCATAGCCCTGATGCAGCGCCAGCGCCTTGCGGTGCGCCGCCATCTGCTGGCTCAGATATTCGCGATCGAAGGCCTCGCCCCGTGCCGCCTTCAGCCGGTCGATCATCGCCTGATGTTCGGTATCGAGCCGCGCCGGGGGCTGGGTGCCCAGATTGGCGCGCGTCACCATCGCCTTCATGTCCTGCGAGGATTTTGTGTGGTCAGTGACCATCATCCGGCCGAAATCCTTGACCTGTTGCGACTGGCCGTTCTTTGCTGCCAGCTCGCCCGCCTGGATCTCGTACAAATCCGAATTGGCGGCCTGCGCCACATAGGTGCCAGTCGATACCGGTGTTGCCGTGACGGCGGGATCGTTCGCCGAATTCATTGCCATATCGTCCTGCCCGGTCGCAGCCGCATCGCCCGCTGCCGTGTCCGAGCGCGCGCCATCGGGTGCATCGCAGGCCGCCACCAGCAGGGCCGCCGTCAAGATTGCCATATTCCGCATAACCACATCCTTTCGATGGTTGGTGCGGCAGGAATAGGCGGGGCTAGGCGAGGGTGAACTTACATAGGCAAGTCCATTTCGGCGTTCAGCGCAACGGCCCTCCCCGCGCGCTCTGCATCATGCGCGCGATCATCTGCACCATCTCGGTAAAGCTCTGGTGCGACAGCGGCTTTTCGAAGCGCGTGACCTCGCGAAAGCAATCGGCAATCGGGTCTTCGCCATAGCCGGTGCAGAAGAGAAAGGGGATGTCCAGCGCCTCGAGATGGCGGGCAAGGGGAAAGACCAGCGTGCCGCGCAAGTTGATATCGAGCACAGCCACATCGACCGATCCCGCCTGATCGAGCGCTTGCAGGGCAGCGTCGAGGGTTGCGGCCGGCCCAACGATCTGCGCGCCATGCGCAACCAGCCGCCGCGAGAAATCATCGGCGATCAGGAAATCGTCTTCCACGACGAGGACGCGGCAGCCGCGCAGCAAGGCTTCGTCAGACGGCGGTGATGTCATTGACCACTCAAGCTTTTTTCACTGGAACGGATGAGTTCGGTTTCCCTGTGCAACATACTCGCAGGCCGTGCGTAGGTTCCCCACAAGACGCCATGGGAGGCCGAAAATCTTGACGCCGCACGTCACCTTGAAGCTGCGCGGCTTTGGCGAATTGAACAGCGCGTCTGAAGCTTGGCTGGCCAAGCGGGTGCAACGCGATGTGCGCGCCCTGCCCCCGCGGGTCGATCTCGTGCGTCAGGGCGAAGGCAGCGGTCCGCTGCATGTGCTGATCGAAGGCTGGGCAATCCGCTACAAGACGCTCGAGGATGGGCGCAGGCAGATTCTCTCGGTCCTCATCCCCGGCGATATCTTCGACATCAACGGCCATCTCGCAAAATCGATGGACCACAGCATCGCCACGCTGACCCAGACGAGAGTCGGGCTGCTGGACGACGATTTTCTCGATATCGCCCGCGCCCGGCATTCCGACCTAGAGAAGCTGCTCTGGTGCGACATGCATGTTTCCTCCGCCATCCAGCGCGAACGGTCCACCTCGCTCGGACAGCGCACGGCGCGCGAGCGGATGGCGCATTTTCTGTGCGAGCTGTTCCTGCGTCAGCGCTCGGTCGGGCTCAGTACCGGCCGCAGGTGCAGCTTCCACCTCACCCAGACCGAACTGGCCGAGGCGCTCGGCATGACCCCGGTCTATGTCAATCGGACCCTGCAGGATCTGCGCCGTGACGGGCTGATCCAGCTCGAACAGAAATGTCTGACGGTGCTCGACCTGCCGCGGCTCGAAGCAACCGCGCTGTTTGATGGCGGTTATCTCAAGATCTGCGATGCCGATGGCGGGGCAGGTGCGCACAAGGAGAATGCCCATGCCTTCTAGCTGGTCCGGCCCGGTCCAGACGCTCAACCATTTCATCGCTACGCTGCCGCTGCTCGTGTGGCGCGCGGGGCGCGATGGGGCGTGGCTCTGGGCGAGCCCGCAATGGGAGGCGTTTACCGGCCAGAGCGAGGCCGAGTATGTCGGCGATGGCTGGCTTGATGTCGTCCATCCCGACGATCGCGAGGCTGCGCAGACCGCATGGAGCCTCGCGTCCGATCGGCAGAGTTTCGAGGTCGAATTTCGCATCCGAAAGGCGGAAGAAGACCGCTATTACTGGCACAAGACCCGCGCCGGACCGGTCCACGGCGATGATGGCAGCATCATCGAATGGCTGGGCACCTCGACCGATATCGACGACCTCAAGCGATTGCGCGACCAGGAGCGGTCGCTGCTGGGGGAGTTGCAGCATCGCGTCCGCAACACGCTGGGCGTGGTGCGGGCGCTGTCGCGGCGGACGGCAGACCATTGCGATACCATTGAGGATTTCGTCGCCAAGTTCGACGGGCGCATCAACACCTTCGCGCGCACCCAGTCGCTTTCGACCCGCTCAGCGACTGGCCAGGTCAACCTTGCCGATCTGGTGCATGACGAGCTGCTGAGCCACCATCTCGACGGCGAGGAACAGGTGCGCGCCGAAGGGCCGGACATCATGCTGGGGGTCAAGGCCGCGAACATGCTGGGCCTGGCAATCCACGAGCTTGCCAGCCATGCGGTGACCTTTGGCGAACCGGGTGATCCGCCGCCGCGCCTGCAGGTGCAATGGGGCATTGACGATAGCGCCGCCAAGCCGCTGCTGACGCTGATCTGGAAGGAAGAGGGCCGCAACCTCTCAGATCCCGATCAGGCGCTGGGCGCACTGGCGCGCGATTTTGTCGAGCGCGCGCTGCATTACGAGATGGACGCCGAGACTGCGATCGAGACGCTGCCCGGCGGGCTGATGTTCGATGTGCGCTTGCCGCTCGCTCGCGCGCAGGATCGCGACAGCTGACCGCGGAATATGCGGATTTTATCGGTACTTACCAACCCATGTGATGATCGCGGGCGGCCTCGCCGCCTAATCCTGACCCCGACACGGTGCCTTTACCCACCCCCCGACGAGCCTTGAGGGGCACCGTGTCACCATTGCTCGCAACCAGGGACACAGGCCATGAACATCGCCAACTGGGCCCGATACGGGCTCGCTGCCACGCTTGCCACTGCGGCAGGCGGGGTCCTGATCTATCGCCGCAAGCCGGGCATCAACCATGATGCCGCCCCCGCGCGCAGCGCCCGGCACCGCCGACGCTTTGGCGATTATCGCGTCACCGGCGCCACCGTCACCATCCGCGCCACCCCCGAGCAGATCCGCGCCTGCTGGCAGGGCACTGCACAGCTCTGGTCGGTACTCGAATATCTGCCCTTTCCCGAAGGCAACCAGCCCGATCTGCTGCTGCCCCCATCCGAACTGCGCGACATGGCCTCGCGCCCGCTGCTCACCCGGATCGTCGCCGAGCGCGAGGACGAGCTGATCGCCTGGCGCTCCGAGGGCGAGGGCCATGCCGATATGCACGGCCGACTGCGCTTTCGCGACAATGGCGACAAGGGCACGGCGGTCGAGGTGATCATGGCGGTGCGTCCGCACCATTTTGCGTCTGCCTGGAAGACCGAGGCGATGATGGCCGAAGCGCTCGAGCTGGGCCTGCTGCGCGATCTGCGCCGGATGAAGATGCTGGTCGAGACGGGCGAGATCGCCACCGCGAAGATGCGCCCCGACGCCGCCTGAGGCCCGTGCATCCCGATCCCCCGAATACAAGGAACCTCAAGCCATGCGTGCTGCCACCTTTCAGGGCAAGGGCGATATCGACGTCCGTCAGATGCCCGACCCTGCCATCGTCAACCCGCGCGACTGCATCATCGAAGTCACCTCCACCGCGATCTGCGGGTCGGACCTCCACCTGTATGACGGCGTGATCCCTGCGGTCGAAAAGGATGACATATTGGGTCACGAGTTCATGGGCCGGGTCGTCGCCGTGGGCAAGGATAGCATGCTTGAGGTCGGCCAGCGCGTCGTCGTGCCCTTCACCATCTTCTGCGGCCAATGCTTCCACTGCAGCGAGCAGCGCTACAGCAATTGCGACAACAGCTGCCCGGTCGAGGACCAGGAAGTCGCCGAAAAGGCGTTCGGCCACCCGATGGCTGGCATGTTCGGCTATTCGCACCTGACCGGGGGCTATGCCGGTGGCCAGGCCGAATATGTCCGCATCCCCTATTCGGACGTCGTGCCTTTGGTCGTGCCCGAGGATATTCCCGACGAGCGGCTGCTGTTCCTCTCGGATATCCTGCCCACCGGCTGGATGGCCGCGCTCAACGCCGAGATCGCGCCGGGCGACACCATCGCGGTCTGGGGCTGCGGCCCGGTCGGGCTGTTCACGATCCTCAGCGCCTTCCAGCAAAAGGCCGGGCGCGTGATCGCGATCGACGGTGTCCAGGGGCGGCTCGACATGGCCGAGCAGCTGGGCGCCGAGCCGGTCAATTTCCACGAGACCGACATTCTCGATGCGCTCAAGCAGATGACCGGCGGGATCGGCCCTGATGCGGTGATCGACGCGGTCGGCATGGAAGCGCACGGCTTTGTGGTCGACAATATCGCCGACCGGATCAAGCAGACGGTCGGCCTGGGGCAAGACCGTGCGCATGTGCTGCGCCAGGCGATCATGGCCTGCCGCAAGGGTGGGCGCGTCTCGGTCCCCGGTGTCTATGGCGGCAAGGCCGATCTGTTTCCCCTGGGTGCGATGATGCAGAAGGGGCTGCAGCTGCGCACCGGTCAGACGCATGTTCGACGCTATACGGCGGAACTACTCGACCTCATCGAGCGTGATGTCATTGATCCCAGTTTCTTGATCAGCCACCGCCTGCCGCTCGACGAGGCAGCGACCGGCTACCGCAATTTCCGCGATCATCAGAATGAATGGATCAAGGTGGTCATGCACCCCTGATCGCGGTCCCGAGGAGAATACCCATGGAATACAGCATTTTCGGCATCGTCATCCTGATTCTGGACGTGATCGCGGTGCTCAGCGTCTGGGGCAGCGGTGCCACCACCACGACCAAATTGCTCTGGACGCTGCTCATCGTCATCCTTCCGGTAATCGGTCTGATCGCCTGGTTCTTCCTCGGCCCCAAGCGCGGGCGGGTCTGACCGCGGCGTTGGTCAGCCCGGCGGCAGGATGAAGGCCCGTAACGGCTGCCAGGCTTCGGCCTTGGCAGCGAGGGGCAGTGTATAAGCCGGGCTGCTCGACGGCAAAGGCACGATCGGCAGGTCCAGCCCGGCCAGCGCGCGCAGCGCGCCCCTCGCCGACAGCGCACCATTGCAGCCGATCGCGCGCAGATGCGGCAGCCGCTCGACCAGCGGGCGCAGCGGATTGGCCACGGCATCGCGAATATCGCCATCCAGGCTCGATCCGCGCCGCGCCGACCCGATCACATCCCACAGACCGATGCCGCGCGCGCCGATTCGCTCGAGCCGCGCGGCATAGTCGAGCGCGACCAGCGATTCGCCGATCACTCGCTCCATCAGCGCCCAGAAATGGTTGCGCGGATGCCCGTAATAGCGCCCAGCCGCCAGCGACGCCCGGCCCGGCAGACTGCCCAGCAGCAGCAGCGTGCAGGTCTGCGGCAGCACCGGTGCAAGGCTGCTGACGGGATCGGGAAGCGGGCGAGAGTGCGTCATGTCGGCGTTTCAGCGCGCCGCGACGAGGCGCGCACTATCCTGCACAAGGCTGGCCGATCGGGGTTTTTCGGGGAAGGAAATGGATGCCCCCCAAGGATGCTGAAATCATCTCTAAACCTCCAATTTTCTTGATTATTTTTCGAAAACGAATGTTGGGATGCCCCGGTGCGTGCCCCGAATTGTGGGGTTTGGCGGGGTATCAGCCAGAGCCGGACCAGCCGGTCGGATCGGCCTTCCACGCCTCGATATCGGCCTCGCGCCATGCGACTCGGTTGCCGCCCAGCGGGCGCGGTTTGGGGAAGATGCCGGCAGCGATTCGCCGGTAGATCGTCGCCTGGCTGAGCGAGGTCTGGCGGGTGACCTCGCGGATCGGCATCAGACGGCCGGGCGGGATTGGCTGGCTGGCCATGGTCAGCTGCTCCTGGTTTGGGTGAAGGGCTTCTGGTGCTTGCAGCCGAGCGTACCGCGCGTGCCGCAGCGGGCGCAGGGATCGGGGCTGAGGGCATAGGGGCGCGGGTCGGCCGGGCCGCGATCATGCATGGCCATGGGGAGCGATGCGCCGCGATCGATGTCGAGCGGCGTGCCGTGCGAGAAGCGCCGCGCGATCGACAGGCGCGCTTCGCGCTGGCGGGCCTGCTCGCGGATCTGCTGGGCGAGCTGGTTCATGCGCTGCGCCTCGCTTTCAATTCGGCCCAGGCCCGCGCGTGCTCGGGGCAGAGGTCCTTTTCCGGTGCAGGGCTGGTGGTGCACTTGCTGCAAATGGGCGCGTCGCAGGTGCCGCTCTTGCGATCTGGTATCTTCCAGTCGCACTCGAGATCGGCGCGGCCGCCGCATTGGATGCAACGCGCCTTAGAGCGCGGCCAAGGCTTGCTGCCGCAGACGATCATGCCGGTGCCATCGGCGAGGCAGATATGCTCGCAGGTCATCCGCGCGCCTTTCTCGCCTCGTCGCGGGCGAGGTTGAGGCGGATCATCGCCTCGTCAGAGCCGCCGGTGTCGGCATGAGCCTGTTTGGCTAGCGCGCGGAATGCCGCCTCGATCTCGGTCAGGCTGGCATCGGGTGCGACACCTAGCACCTTCCACCATGGATCCGGCGGCGGGAGCGCGACATGGCCCGCAAAGGCCTGTTTGAGATCGGCAACGCCCCAGCGTTCCTGACCGCGCAGCGCCTCGATATGCGCGGCGATTGCGGCGATATTGTCGGCGACGGTCAGCCAGCGATCGCAGGCCAGCGCATGCGGATGGCCGTCGAGATGGAAGTAGAAGGCGACGCCGGAATCGAGCGGCTCGCGCATGCTGTAGTTTCGATCGCGCGCGCCGCTGCGCGTGAAGCGGATGTTGCAGCTGAGCACGAGGCCGGTGGTGCGCCAGGTCCGCCCCTGGGGCGTGATCATGTCCATCTGGCTGCGCAGCCGCTCGATCGCGGTGCTGAGCGACAGGGATCGACCCTCGTGGCGAAAGCGCGCGCCCTTCAGCTCGCTGGTCGGCGTGCGCGGTCGACCGGCGACCCATTGCAGCGGAAACTGCATGTCTATCGACAGCTTCGTCATTGGACCGTCGCCTCGGCTGCTGCCTGCGCCAGCTGCGCGGCTTCCGCGCCCGCGTCGGACAGCAGCATCGCAAGGCTGAGATAGCGGCTCTGATCGAGCACCGCGCAGTTGGTGACGCCGTCCGCATGCTGAATCATCACGAGCACCTGCGGCTGGCCGTCGGGCATGGTGCATACGCGTAGCGCCATGTGGCCCGGTCGCTGCTCGATGGCGTCATTGTGCGCGTGCTGGACCTGGCATTCGAAGCCCCTGAACTTCGCCTCGATATCGACTTCGCCGTTCATGCCGCACCTCCCGGATGCTTGGCGGTCCAATGCTTGAGCAGCACCTGGCCGGAGACGACGTGCGTGTTGGTGCCGGGCGCATCGCCCTTGGCGCGCATGACCAGGCCGTACCAATCCATCTGCTGTTTGCTGGCAAGGAACGGGGCGATCGCCTGGACGCGCGGGCCTTCCGACCAGCGCGGCGCGCGCTGGGCGAGGCTGCGTTCGTGGCGGACGACTTCGGCAATGCCGGGGAAGAGCGTGCCGGCATATTGCAGGCGCTGGCCTTCCCATGCCTTGGCCATGGCCATGAGCGCGACGGTGAGCACGTCGAGCCCCCAGGTGCGGAGGACGCCGCGCAGCCCGGCGATGTTCATCACCTGGCCGGGCTTGAAGGTCGCGGCGTTGGTGTGCTTCGACATAGACAGGCCTGCAGCGAGCAGCGCGCAGTTGATATCGGCCGCGACCGGATCGCCGGCGGCGAGATCCGCGAAGTACAGATCGAGCGGCGACGGCGGCCGGCGGCGGCGGTTGAACTCGCTGAACAGGCTCGCTTCCTGCGCCGGGCCATCGGTGAGCGAAACGATGCAGGGCAGCTGGTCGATATCGCCGCGCGTCCGCGCCGCCGCCAGGCGGTGCTGGCCGTCGACGACGTACAGGCGCGTGTCCGACCGGCGCGCGACGAAAAGCGGCTGGCACAGATCCCAGTTCCAGTTGCGCGCGATCGCGCGGATCATCGACTGGCTGCCGGGCGTGTCGATCGAGCGCTGATAGGCGTCGTCGACCTGGAGCTGATCGAGCCTGCACCATTGCAGCGAGGGCATATTGCCGATCGCGGGGGCGAATTCGGGCTTGTCGGTGGCGGTCATAACGGCTGCCCTCCGACTTCGATCTTCGACGACTGCAGGGTGAGGCCCAGAGCGGGGGCCATTGTCTCGACGAGCTTACGCGCACTCTGCATTCGTTCTTCGATCAGGCCGGTCGCGATCAGAAGGGCGTTGAGGTTTACCCTCTGGTCGTTCGAAACAATCGTCGCTGCGGTCAGAGCGTCATAGGCTCTGTCCGCGCCGTGCAACGCGAGGTCGACGATCTCCGACGCCTTATCCGAAGGAACACCGCAGGCCATGACCTGCTGCCGGATCGCCGCGCGCATCTTGCGCTTGGCCGCGCGTGCCTCTGGGGTCTGTTTGGTCGCGGTCATGCTGCGCCTCCCGTCAGCTTGACGAGCAGCTGCTGCAGCTCGCCAACGGTGGTGCAGGCCTCGCACTCGTCATCAGTGATCTGGACGCCGAATTCTTCCTCGAGCGCCATGGCGATCTCGACGCCGTCGAGGCTGTCGGCGCGCAGATCCTCGCGAAGGTTCAGTTCCGGCGTAACGGTCGCGGGATCGAGCTTGCCGAACTGGTCGGCGAGGATCTTCGCGACGCGGGCTTCGATTGTTGGCTGCGTCATGCCACCGGCTCCTCGCTCGAAGGAGCGGTCTGGTCCGCGGTGTCGATCACATAGGTGCCGTGTTCTTCCTGTTCGGCGTCGTTGCCGTCGCTGGCGTCGTCATCGGTTTCCGGTTCGTCGGGGAGCTCTGCGGCCTGCAGAAAGGCTTCGTGCTCGGCTTCGGCTTCGGCCAAGCGCTCCTCGATGTCGGCAGGGTCGACCTGGATCATGAGCGCGACGAAGATCTTGTCGTCATGCTCCTGGATCACATCGACCCATCGTCGATCGTTTCCGGGCCAGAAGGCGCGGCCCTCGAGCGCGCTGCCTGCCACCTTGGGGGCGGCGAGGCGCGCGGCGAGCAGGCGAACAAGGCCGGCGCGGCGCTCTGCCTCCCAATCACGCCCGATCGCGGGCGGGGAGTTGTCGGCCTGGCCGGGTTCGACGGGCTGCACAGGCTTGAACCAGTACTTGGTCATTTCGACGCCGGTGCCGTCCTGATTCAGACGGTAGATCGCGATCGAAGAGATCTTGTCGGCGAGCGGAATGTCCGCGGGATCGCTCTCCCAACACTCCTTGAAACCGTCGGGCGTCTTCGGGGTCGACCAATAGGGGCCATCGACCGGCGCGACTGCCGCATCCAGCCAACCCCCATCCTGGGCCAGAGCCTGAGCTTCCTGCAGAGCCTTTTCGGCCGCGAGCTTGCGCACCAGGGCCGTGTCGATCAGCAGCTCGCGATCCTCGTCGCCGAAGAACAGGTCGCGTTCGGTCTTGCCACCGGCAGCGACATAGGCGTCCAACCCGATATAGCGCACGAGGCGGTGATCGAGCGGGTAGCTCTTGCCTGCCAGTGCGTCGCGAATGCTGACCGGTCGGTGCGCCCATTCGGGCTGGGTCTTCGCCTTGGCTTCTTGCGCCTTGAAAACGACCATCTGCACCTGATGATCGGGATGGCTGGCATAGGCGCGCGCGGCCTCGATGCCGATCCGGTACTCGCGCAGCGCCTCCAGAATGTCGGGTGCGAGCGCGGCGAGGCGCAGGCGCTGTTCGACATAGCGTTCGGTGCGGCCGAAGCGGCGGGCGCAGTTGGCGATACGCGTTGCGACATTGTTGATCGCCGACAGCGCGTTGGCGCCCTCGTACACGATCGTGTGGAAGGCCTCGACCTCGTCGGCGGGGTTCATCGCGACCTTCTGCAGGTTTTCGGCCAGGCTCGCCTCGATCGCGTCGTCGCGCGGGATGACCTGGACGGGGACGGGCATGTTCTTGGCCACGCGCTTCTGGCTGGCTAGGAGCTGGAGCGCGCGAAGGCGGCGGCCGCCGGCATCGACCTCGTACTTGGCGGGATGCTCGATGCTTTCCGACACGACGAGGTTCTGCAGCAGGCCTTTCGATGCAATCGAATCGGCGAGGCTTTCGATATCCTCGTCGCCATTCGTCTTACGGACATTGCGGGGCGACAGGATGAGCTTGTTCAGGGGGATAGTCTGGTTCATGGATCAGGTCCTTTCGTGACCGGACGGGGTTGCGGAAGGCGCTGCGCTGCAGACTGGCCGGTCTGCATGCGCGCTGCTGGCCGCGGCGGTTTCAGGCACCGCTGCGGCCAGCTCTTGATGCGCGAGGCCCTCGCGCCGGGACCCAAGCCAGGCGTCGATATTCTGCCTGACCAGCCTGAAAGTGATGATGCGGACGTCCGGGTTATCGGCCCAGCGCAGGCCCGAAGGGTCGCCGCCGAAACTGGCGACGGCACGCGCGGCCTGGCCCCAGGCGGCAATGAAATCCTCGCGCGACATGCCTAGCGCGGCCTGATCCTGATCGGTCCAGCGCTGCACCGGCGCGGTTTCGACCTTTGACACATGGATGAACGCGCGGCTGAGATCGCGCGGCAGCGTGCGGGCGAAGCGGGTTATGCCGAATTCTGCTGGCTTTGGGCCATCGGCAAGGAAGTGCAGGTCGTCCGCGTACGGCTTGCCTTGCATAAGCTTAGCGACGGCTGCGGTCGGGGCCAGACGGTCTGCCCAGGGCAAAAAAGCATAAGGTTCGCGCAGCCAGACCAGCGTGCCGGCCTCGATACGATCGGCCATGGCGGCAGAACGCATGCGGATCTGCGTCGCCTGGCCCAGCAGGATGAGACGAGCCTGGTCGGCCGCAAGGCTGATCGCCTGAATGCCGCTGCGATCGTCACCCGTCGCCATCACACCATCTCCACCGGTTGCGCAGGCTGGCCATTCAGAAGGGAGATGGTTTCTGCGTCCTCCTGGTCGGGAGCGTGTGGTTCGATCTTGCGGAAATTGCTGCCATGCAGCTTCAGGGCTTCGAAGCCGTCAAGCACGAGCCAAGCACCCGCCAGGACGCGAACTTTCGGCTTGAACCAGCGCCGGATGATGCGTTGCCGGTGGTGGAAGACGTGTCTGACGCGCCGGATCGTTCCAATCGTCGGAAAGGCGCGGCCCCCTGCAAACTCGGCGTAAAACCCATCGGTGCTGATGCACAATGCGAGGTCGCCGACCTGCCAGTTCTGATCGCCGCCCGACATCAGCCGAGCCCCAGCGCCGCTTTGTAGGTGTCGAGGATCGCCTCCATTTCCTGGCGATCGTGCGGCTCCATTTTGCGCAGGCGGACGATTTGGCGCATGATCTTGGCGTCATAGCCTTGGCTTTTCGCCTCATTGTACGTGTCGCGGATGTCTTCGGCGACGCCCTTGCGCTCTTCCTCGAGCCGCTCGATGCGCTCGATGAACAGCCGAAGCTGATCGTCGGCGGAAATGGCCTCGCTCATAGCGCGCTGCCTCCCTGCAGGAGCGCCGCGGCGCCGATAACGATGCCGATCAGGTACAGCGCGACGATGATGCGGAAGCGCACCTTGGCCGACGGGAGCGGTGCGCCCGGGCACTTGCTGCATCGGCAATCAGCAGGGTGGATCATGACAACAGCTCCAGCACAAGGGAAAGGGCCAGGCGGCCCGGAATGGCGATAAAGGCCAGGGTGAGCGCGACGCCGGCGATCGCGGCGCTGATCGGCTCGCCGAGCAGGCCGTCGCGGGGGCGGCGATCGGCCTGCAGGCCCCAGAGAGTCGGGTCAGGACGCACTGTCGCCCTCCATGATGGACGTGGGCGAGGCATCGGCGGCGCGGTGAGCGCAGGCGGCGCAGAGGTCCGGATCAGTGTCGCTGAAGTGGTTGGCATGTTCGGCGAAGCAGCCGGGGATGCCCGATTCGACGCGATAGGTTTCCGGGATCGCCCAGGACCATCCGCAGGTCTTGCATAGCGGGGGCATGCCAACATCGATGCCGGCAGTGAGCGCGGTCAGCCGATCGTAAATCTCGACATCTAGCGGAATGAAGCGGGCCAGGATGCTGGTGAAGGTGCGATCGGTCGTCCACACATCGCGCTCGAGCTCGTCGACCCGGTTGGCGACCATACGGATCATCGGCAGCAAAACGTCGCGTTCGGAAATGACCCAGGAATTGCTGAACACGACGGGCCTGCCCCAGGGCACGAATGCCACTGCCGCCAGCTCGAGCGACAACCCGGCAGCCTCGCGGCGCTTGCGCAGATAGGTGCCCGGTGACATCGGCACTGGCTGCGCTGCAGGCGGCAGCGGCGTGATCACAGCACGAGCTCCCAGCGCTGATCATCGCCATCGGTGATGAACAGCTGACCCTGTGCGTCGGGGCCGAGGTTCTTGATGCCGGCGATCGTGCGCGTAGCGCCGGTGGCGGCGTCCATGCCCGAGACGGACAGGGTGGGGCCAGAGCGATAGGCGGTCCAGTGCTTGAGCTGGCGCATTTCGGCAGGATCGCGCGCGGGCGCGGCGGCGGCGGGCGCTTCGGGCTGGGCGATTGCGGGATCGTTGAAACGGAAACCGGGCATCTGCGCGGTCATTGCGGTATCGGTCATGATCTTCGCTTTCTTCAGGCAGCAGAAAGGCCAGCCCGGAAGCGCGGTGTGCGAAACCGGGCGGGCAGGTGACGGAGTGGCTGGCGAAATTGGCGGGGTGCGATCTGTGATCCGCGAGAGCTGACCCGATGATCAGCTGCTGGGGGCCTTGCGAGCCGTACCAGACACCCCTTCAGGGTAATTCATGGCACCGGCGTCACGGCGGGTGATGCTGTTCCGGAGCGCGATCGGCCTCGAGCAAGGGAAGCGTGCGCTTCAGGAAATCCAGGGCCTCGGCAACCTCGCGCCGGGCCTCTTCACGGTCCGCCCTGGTCGCGCCGGGGAGGGTGGCGCGGACCAGGGCTGAATGCGCCTCGCCGCCTTCGCGGATGACATCCGCGGTGTGGCGGGCGAGCGCGATGTTGCAGGCGAAGCGCTCCATCGATGCCATTTCGAGCTTGAGGCTATAGGCTTCGAACAGCGGCGCGCATTCGCCACCAGCGGCGACATAGGCGAGATCGAGCGCGATCGCACAATCGATCGGGCATTGCTCGCCAGTGTCCGGATCGCTCCAGTTGCGGACGGTGCGCGCGGCGCGGCCCGTGATCCTGCCCATTTCCGCCCATCCTCCGGGCAGGAAATCGTTGATCCGCGACAGAGCGGCATCGATCGAGAGCGGGGCGCGGACCTTGGTCATCGCGCCGATTCCCTGAACGTGCGCGTCAACTCACCAGCCTTGCGAGCGACGTCGTCGAGCGACACAATTGAAACGAGGTAGACCGCGGTGAAGATGCAACCAAGGATCATCACGGCGACCAAAGCCATGATCCCGAAGCCAATTCGCCTATTGACGCGGCTATAGCGACGCATCTGCCCTCGGTGCGTGTCGAAATCCCAAGGGGTCGTCATAGCATCCTCGCCCGGTTGGCAGAGTTGGCGGCGGCAACGATCTCGGCAATGCGCCTGGACATTTCCGCTATCCCGCGCAGTCCCGCGTCGATATCGATCGCCTCGAGCCTCTGAACCATTGCGATGATCCGATTGTCAGATTGGATGTACGCGTCGATCGCAGGGTCGCCGGTTTCGGTTGCTGCAGCTTCGACACCAGGCTCGGTAGGCTGCAGGTCGCGCATCGGCGTACCGTCAGCAAACTGGACAGGCTCGACATCGGGAGCGGACCAGCACGCCGCCCCAAGATCCCATGCATATTTGGCTTCATCATCAAGCCCCGTGATCTTGGCCCCGAGCGGAGGAAGTTCTTGTGCCATTGGGCCGGACTGGGCGCCGAACCGGAAGGTCGTGCCAGGACAAAGCTCTAATCCGCAAAAGCGCCCGTCCTCGTCGACCCTTGCCCGGTAGGTTGGGTAGCGAACGAATGATGCCTGCGGCTCGGGTGCGCCGGGCCGGGTGCCTGACACGGTCTCGACGTTCGATTTTTCAAGCCAGGCGGCAAACTTGTCGGCGAGCTCCAGAATGCCGCCTTCTGTGCGCACCATGCCGGAGCACGCTTGCATGGTGACCGGGCTGAGTGCGTAATCCAGCGCCGCGCGCAAGGCGAGCTGTCGGCCTGCATTCTCGCGGTTAGATGGCAAGGGCCAGGCGGGGTTGGGGCTGCTACTGGTCATTCATGGCCTCAAGAGATGTCAGATCAGCGCCGTTGGCAATTTCCACGACGGCAGTCAGCACGAGCCCGCCGACGAGGCCGCCAGCCAGGCCGACGGCAAAGCCGATCTTCATTGCTCGGAAGAACTTGATCATGCCGCGGCCTTTCCGATGGGCTGTGAGCCGGAAAGAGTATCGGCGGCGGGGTCCGGGTGATCGCCGTTCCTGGACCCCGCCGCCTCCCCGCTGCCTGCAGTCTCACCATGGGACGCGGTGTCTGCCGGAACAGGGTCAGGTCCGGCAGAGGAACAGGCAGGGTTGCGACCGTCGGGGAGAGAAGACCCGAAGGCTGGGGATGGCTGCGCTCGAGCAGGCTCCAGCGGGTAAATGTCAGGCCGCAGCTCGTGCCGCGAAATGCCGGTGGCGGCTTCGATCGCAAGCACGTGTTCAGCCCAGATGGGGCGGTCGGCCCGAAGGCGATCATGGATGGTCGACTGATCCTTCCCGATCAGGCGGGCAAGCGCTGACTGGCCACCGAGTGCCTTGCAGACCCTTGCGAGGGGCGAATCAAGTTCATCCTGAATTGCCATACCCTATCTATGGACATCCCCATATATGAGTCAATGGGGAAAACCATATAAACCCATTATGGGGATTCCGGTAACATAGGGTATGACAATCGGGATGCGGATCGAGAGTCGCCTCAAGGAACTGGGCATTTCCCAGGCTGAACTCGCGCGCCGGGTGTCCGTCGATCAGAGTACGATCAACGGTTTAATCCGCGGGCATTCGCGATCGTCGAAGCATCTGCACCGAATCGCACGGGAGCTCCTGACCACAGCAGCTTACCTTTCCGGCGAAACCGACGATCCAAAGGCAGAAGTCCCAGTCCAGCAGCTCGACCATGTCGAACGTGAGCTGCTCGATCTTTTTCGCCAGCTGGCCAATGACGAACGTACTGCGATCAGCCTAATCGTGCGGCGCCTGGTCGAAGGTGCTGCCCCGCAGGGCGTTCCTGCTTATCCCCAGCAACCGACCATCAGGAGCCGTCGTCGCGACTCTACTCTGCATGATGAGCAACACACATACAGGGCGAGGGCCTAATTACTGTGGAAGTCATCGGAAAGATTTCAGCTATGAAACTGGACGGCGATAACCTGACGATCGTCCGTTTCAAAGGGAATGGCGAGCGCAAGAGCAAGCTCACTATTCGGACTTCTGGGATAATAAGCATCGACTATAAGTCCGCAGGCGAATTGGCACCTGGACACATAGACGTTCACACGTCTGCATCTGCCTCCGGCCTTGCCTTTGAACGTAGCTCGTGTGCTCAGTTTACATGGGCAGAAGAGCCCGGCTTTGCGCGGATTGCCCGTGCGTTGGGTGTGCCAGGCGTCGACCCTGATTTTATCGAGCAGACGATTGCTGAGCGCGCTGAAGCTAAGCGACTGAAATCGGATGCAGCAAAATCAACTTGGAAAAAAATCGGCCTTGGCGTGCTCGTTTTCTTTGCGTTGGCAATAGCTATCGACATTGGCCATCGCCTCACTGACCCTGAAGGATATGCACGCGCTCGGGCAGATCGCGCTCGATCAGGCGGGGTCGGATATGGCAGTAACCATGTGGGCGCTGATGCCAACCCAGCACCCGAAACCAAACCCGCAAACGGCGAGCATTGCCTCTCAGGCTGGGACGGTGCGAACCGAGACCTTGTGCGCCAGGTGAAGTCATCGATGCGCGAGCCGGACAGCTTCGAGCATGTCGAGACCCGCATTTATGGCAACGATAATGGCGAACACGGCCTTTGGATGACCTTTCGCGCACGCAATGGTTTTGGGGGGATGAACGTCGAAAAGGTCTATGCGCGTATCGACCATGACAGCTGCAAGGCGCTGCGATTTGGGGATGGACCGGGGATATGAGTGATAGTCTCAAAAGTACCGTAAGTCTGGCGTTGATGGCTATGAACCAGATGCGGTGCAACATGATGGTGACGAAAATGCTTGCAGATCTAGCCAGTGGAAAACAAATCGCATTCGCCGATGTGAAGGATCTTGACGCCCAACTAGGCGAAATGACTAAGCTGGCAGCCGAAATTCTTGATGAACTCAAGGCGACGGTCAATGGGCGTTGATGACCGGCTCAATCTCATCTTTCAGCAAACGGCCGAACTTCGTGCGATGCACGAGGAATGGCGCTCCGGCGGAGGATCAGGGCCAGTGGATGATCGGCTGAACAGGCTAGAGGGGCGCGTCGACAAGGTCAGTGACGAGCTGGGCGAGGTGAAGGTCAATCTGGCCACGCTGACCGAGCGCATAGCCCATCTGCCGAGCAAGGGGTTCATCGTGACGACCACGATGACATCGCTGGCGCTGATCGCAGCGCTGGTCGTCTTTGCCGACAACATCAAGGCGGCGATCGGCGGCTGAAGTGCTCGATGGTCACATTTTTCGCTCTCACATGAGGCGGAAAAAAGTGACCAGTGGTCCGAAACCGATATAGCGCATGGCTTTGATGCAAAATCGCCGAGGCCCAACGAGACCTCGGCGACCCGAAAACGCCGGTGAGGGCTGGTTAATCCTTAGGCCCCTTCTTTCCGGTATGGTAGGTTTCGACGATCGTTGTCGCGGGGCTGGCTTTTGCCACGGGGACCGGTACGAACTTCCCGGTACCTGCATCCCGTCCGCGCTGGTGCGTCTTCTTCTTCATGAAATCACCCCCTTTCGAGGCTGCCAGATGAAAGATCAGAAGCTCGTCATCGCGCTATCCGGCGATCCAGCGGAAAGTCCGCTGGGGCTGGTGCTGTGGCGCAACCTTCAGAAATTTGTTGCCGCGCGTGGCGCGGGCGAGGCTCTCACGGATCATGCGGGAGGTTTCATATGCGACATGCTCGCCAACGATCCGGCGGACATTATCGAGTGTGTCGCTGCGGTTGCACCTGGGACAGGTAACCTTGTCCTGCGGTTTGGGATCAGCGACCGTCTGGGCGGGGCACTTGCAGCTGCCGCACAGGATTTCGACTTCAAAACTGCTCATCAAAAGCTCCATCATTAATCGACAAATGGAGCGTTGGTGACAGTTGACCTTGCGGATGGCGAACCTTAAAAGGGCACCGCTATAGCAAATCCACCCGCCACCAACGCGGGTTCACACGAGGCCTCGGACGTTCCAGCGTCCGGGGCCTTTGCTGTTTACGGGCCTGGAACTTTCGGGGCAAGGGGAATCGTCACAAACCTGTTCAAAATGCCCGGAAAGGTGCCAAGGGGAACGAAAGCGGAGCAGCTACCCAAAATGGGGACGATGACGGTTAATGCTGCCCAGCGAGCTTTACAGCGCACGTACGGTCCAACTTTTTGGACAGTTTGGCAGCTACTTCGGACATAACGAAAATTTTATATGACCGATTCGCGTTCCGTTCGCCCGGCGTTCCAAGATGTTCTGACGCTGGCGGTGGCTAAAATGCCTGCCAGATCCACCAGCAGAGATTCGATGGGCTTTGCTCAATGATTCCTGTTATGTTCCCAGCATGGCCAGCCAGCGCCCCCAAGCCGACCATGAAACACTGCGCCAGCGGCCCGAAATGGCCAGCTTCAAGCTGTTGGTGCTGAAGTTCGTCCGCCAGTACATTGCCGACTGGGCGGGATCACCGAGCCTGGGCGAAATTGAGTATGCGCTGGGCACCAACCGCACCCGCGTGCGGCGGGCGATCAAGCGGCTCGAGGCGGACGGTCAGCTGGTGCGGGTGCCGGGGCCGCGCGGCCTGAGCCTGCCCGAGGAGGAGCCGCTCGCGGTGCGCCAGCTGCGCGCGCGCGGATGGATCATCAATCCCGGCGATCGGACGGCGACGCCGCCTGCCAGCGGGCCCCAAAGCGTCACAAAAGAGCCTCTGCTGCCGCCTGCTGAGCTGGATTATCCTGCGCGCCGGGATCGAAGGCGGGAACAGCAGAATGACATCAGAGGAAAAGGCTGAGCGCGAGCGCGAGAAGCGGGCAAACGCCGCCTACATGGCAGGCGTTCGCAAAGTAAAAGCCGACCTGCGTCACATTGCCAATGCGCGCTATGCGCGTCGTCACCCTGCAAAGGCCGCGCAGGAGCGCGCGCTGCGCAAGGCGCATCATCAGCTTACGCGCGATTTCGGGCACAAGCGCCATGGCACGCCGGAAACGCATGCCCACGCGGCAAAGCAGGGCCAGGGCACGCTGCATCTGCTCTATACCCGCGGCGTGATCGACCAGTTCGAGCTGGCCGATGCTGACCTGATCGCGGCGATCGCGGAAAAGATCGGCGCGGAGCTGGGGATCCGCACGGTGAGCCTGGAAACGCGGGTGGACCGATCACCGCGCTCCGACGGCGCGTTCTACGAGGCGCTGGGTTGGGTGCGGGCCGAGATGGCCTATTCTCGCTGGCGCGCCTGGCTGCCCGAGCCGCAGCCGGTGCTGGCGATCATCGTCGGCGATTGCGGCATCGCGCAGGCGGCAGCGCGGTACGGGATCAGCGCTAGGCGGGCGAAGCGGTTGTTGCTCGAGGCGCTGGGGGCCTGGCCCGGGTTTCATGCCGACGCGGTCAAGCGCGTTGATGCGGGCGACCTGGTGGCAATGCATGCGGGGTTGATGTGATGGAAACGTTCTTGCGTCGATTCTTAATTGTTTCCTTGGCCGTGAATTTGTGGGCCGTGGGCACATTCTTCCTGCTCATTACGGCACCGTACCAGGCAGCATCAGAGCTTGCTTCTACCATCCGCAGGTACTGGTGACCCGCTGAAGCACATCAAACTCTGTGTTTTTCGCAGGTGTCACAAAAAAGACCCTGCCCAAAGCGCATCGAACCGGGCAGAAACGACCCCGCGATAATTGCGCCCTGAGCCCGCGGCACCCCTGTTCCCCAGGTGCCAGCGGGCTTTTTCATGCGCGGGAGACGCCAGCCATGCCCAAAGGTCTCCTGAGGCATGCCGGCGACATTGGCAGCCGCCTCTCCCTTGCCAGCGACAGGCTTGACCGCCTGTGCCGCGATGTATCGCTGGGCGTTCGGGATCAGAGGCAGTTCGACGAGCTCGAGAGCGATGCACAAGCCATCGCGGCCGATATCGTCGCGGCGTTTCGCCAGCCAGAACCGCGCCCAGGCGGCTGCACCAATTTGCGGAGGCGCGGATGAGCATCGACCTGGAGCAGCTGCGGCAATCGGCCTTTGCCGAATCGCCGAGCGATGCCGTCGTGACGCGGGCCTTCCTGCGCCAGGTGCATGCCGAGCTTACCGCCGGGCGCGTTGCCCAGGCGCAACTGGGCCGGATGCAGTGCATGGATGAGGTTGTGCAGGGCCTGCGCAACGTGCCTTCCGAGAAGGCGGTGCAGCTGTGACCGCTGCGAAGCATCGCCAGCCCCGCACCGCCGACCAGGCGCGGCCGCTGCTCGAGCGCTTTGCCGAGCTGGATGGGCTGCGCGCGCGCATCGAGGCCGAGCGCAACGACGCGATCGCCAAGGCGAACACCGCTGCCGACGAGCTGCTGGTGCCGATCGTCGACGAGATGGACGATATCGCCGCCAAGGTCCGCCCCTGGTGGTTCAAGGCGGCGGCCGAACTGCTGCCTGCCAAGCGCAAGACGATGGAGCTGTTCGGCTGCATCATCGGATCGCGCACCGGCAAGACGGTGCTGGCCATCGATGGCGATGACGAGAGCCTGATCGTGGCGCTGGGCAAGACGCGCTGGGGCAAGGTGTTCGCGCCGGCCAAGCCGAAGCTGGACAAGACGGCGCTGCTGAAGGCGACCGATGGGCCAAGGGCCGAGGATCTGAAGAAGCTGGGCGTGACGGCCAAGCCAGGCGAGGAATCGTTCGTGCTGGCCCGGGCCGAGCAGGCCGGGACGGTGGGATCGTGAAGCGCCTTCTACGGCGGCTGCAGCTCTGGGCTTTCCGGTGGGCGGCATGGATGGGACGCGTGTCGTGAAGCTCGCCTCGTTTGCCCGGGTGACGCACCTAGTGCAGGAGCGCGAGCGGTTGCTATATGCCCTGACGCGTGACGTAAAGATCGTCTTCGATGCCGATCCCTGGCATCAGGTTGTCGATCAGGCCATGATCGATGCCGTCACCCCCGCGATAAAGCCTGCGATCACCGCAGAGTTGAACCGTCGTATCGGTGTGATCGATGTCGAGCTGGTCGAGCTCGGCATGTCGATCGACTGATGCCAACGCAACCGCCGCGCTACCGGCCTCCAGGCTGGAAGCCTGGCAAGCCCTGGGAACGGCCTGGGCTGTTCGTGAAAGACAATCGCAAGCGTGGCCGTGCCGGCATGCGCGAGCGTGCCGCAGTGCTGGCTGAAGAGCCGCTGTGCCGCCTGTGCCTAGAAAAAGGGCTAGAGGTCGCGAGTGACGTCGTTGACCATATCATGCCGCTGGCATGGGGCGGCAGCGACGAGCGGCACAACAAGCAGGCGCTGTGCACGCCCTGCCATGACGCGAAGTCCAAGACCGAGCGGAAGCTCGCGCAACGGCGAAAAATCGCGGATTTCGATTGAAAATCATCACATGGGGAGGGGGAGGGTCAATCTCTCCCGACGTCCGCCGCCGGACACCGCCTTGGTGGTCAGATTTTCACGCGGTCGAAATCAAAGGGTAAAAAGTTGAGGGTCTGACCTGGCGTCCCCCGTAGCCGGATGGAGCTCATCGCGCATCTCCATCCGACTGCAGAGCAAACACGGCATTGATCGTGATCAGCAATCAATGTTCGCGCGCAAATGCCAGAAGCCCCGGGGTGAAGCTCGTCACGAAAGCTGCAGTCGCGATAACCGCAGCACCGTCGATCTGACGCCTTCCGATTATCAGCAACTGCTTTGGATAGCTAGGTTGGGGGTCGATGGCGCGGGGTGGATCTAGGCCGGGGTCCGGTCGGAAGCCGACCTCGTCGGCGATCAAGAAGCTGCGCGGGACCGAAAAGGCGGAGCCTGACACGATCCCGACGATCGCGGCCGACGAAGCGCCGCTGATCTGCCCGATGCATCTGAGCGATCTGGCACAGCTGCTGTTCGCCAAGATCGCGGGGATCCTCGCGGCCGAAAACCGCGCCAGCGGCAAATATGCCGAGCATGTCGCCTTGCTGGCGCTGCGCCTGGAGCAGATCCAGCGCTTCCAGGCGGTGCTCGAAACCGAGGGCGATACCTACAAGTCGGAGACGGCGCGGGGTTTCATAATCCGGGCGCGGCCTGAGGTTGCGATGCTGTCCGATGCGATGCGCCAGGCGCAGTCGCTGCTGGGCGAGCTGATGCTCAACCCTGCCAGCGCGCTGAAGCTGGCCTCCGGGCACAAGCCCGAAGCGGGCGATTTCGACGATTTCTGAGGAGACCACCATGACCACCAGCGTGACCGTGAAGACCTGCAGCTGGCCCGTTCGGGTCTGGACCGCGCCGCGCGAGATTGAGGATTCCGACTGGGAGAACCCCGTCGATGTCGCGCCGAACAGCGAGCGCACCTTCTATGTGCATTCGGGCATCGATCTGTGCGTCCGCGAGCTGCCGCTGCCTGATCAGGCGGAATAACCGCCCTAGCATGTGGAGACGCGCGACTATCCGGCGATCGCCAAGCAATATGCGCGCGATGTCGTTTCGGGGAAGATCCCTGCCGGCAAGTCAATCGTCCGACAGTCCCAGCGGTTCCTGGATGAGCTGAAGGCGCAGAAGAAAGCTGCGTTTCCGCACCGTTTCGATAACGAAAAAGCGGCGCGCGTGTGTCGCTTTATCGAGAGATTGCCGCATTCCAAGGGCAAATGGGCCCGAGCAAAGGAGCTGATCCGGCTCGAGCCGTGGCAGGTGTGGATCTTGTGCTGCACCTTCGGGTGGCTGCGCAAGCGCGACGGGCTCAGGCGATTCCGCGTCCTGTTCGTCGTCGTGCCGCGCAAGAACGGCAAATCGGCGATCGCCGCCGGCATCGGTCTCTATATGTTCTGCGCCGATGGCGAGTTCGGCGCTGAGGTCTATTCGGGCGCGACGAATGAAAAGCAGGCCTGGGAGGTCTTCAAGCCTGCGAAGCTGATGGCTTCTCGCACGCCGGCGCTGATCAAACGGTTCGGGATCGAGATCAACGCCAAGAACCTGGTCCGGATCGGCGACGAGAGCAAGTTCGAGACGATCATCGGAGATCCCGGCGACGGCCAGAGCCCGAGCTGCGCGATCCACGACGAGTATCACGAGCATCCTGACGACGGCCAGGTCGACACGATGCAGACCGGCATGGGCGCGCGCGAGCAGCCCCTGCAGGTGCTGATTACCACCGCCGGGGACAACCTGGCGGGGCCTTGCTACGCAAAGATCCAGGAGGAACGCGAAAAGCTCCAGGGAATCGGGGCGACGGAAGAGCAGAAAGCGGCTCGCGAAGCCGCCGGAATGGGCCATAATGGCGGTCCGCCGCTTGACGACGAGACGTTTTTCGCCGAATTCGCGGCCGATGACGAGGACGATTGGCGGTCCGAGGCGACCCTTCGCAAGGCCAATCCGAACTTGGGCGTTTCGGTTGACGGCGATTTCCTTCGCGCCAGGCAGCGCGATGCGATCTCGACGCCCCGAAAAGCCGGTGTTTTCAAGACGAAACACCTCAATCTGTGGGTCGCGTCGAAGGCAGCGTACTTCGATATCCAGAAATGGCGATCCTGCCACGATCTGAACCTGCCCATGCGGGGCCGGGATCTGTTTCAGTACGAGGCCCTGCGCGGTCGCCGGTGCGTCGCGGGGCTCGATCTGGCGTCGAAGGTCGATATCGCGGCGCTCGAGCTGCTCTTCCTGCCGATCGGCGGCAAGCCGACGGTCGATGACCCGTATGTGCGGGTGGGTTTCTATTTTCTGCCCGAAGAGACGGTTCTTTCGGTGCCAGCGTATCAGGGCTGGGACAGCCAGGGCCTGATCAACGTCACCCAGGGCAACATCATCGACTATGACGAGATTCTGGACACGTTGCGCGACGTGCGCGACTTCGCCCAGCTCGAGCAGGTCGCTTATGACCCGCATCAGGCAACGTATCTGGCGACGACGGCCATCAAGGATGGCTTTCCGATGCTGGAATACCGCCCGATCGTCCTGAATTTCTCCGAGCCGATGAAAGAGCTCGATGCGCTGACCAAGGCCGGGACCATCGCCCATGGGGGCTGCCCGGTCATGGAATGGCAGATGAACAACGTCGTCGCGCAGGCCGACCGGAAAGACAATGTCTACCCGAACAAGCCGCGCCCCGAAGCCAAGATCGACAACCCGGTGGCGCTGATCAGTGCGCTGGGCTGCAGCATGACGAAGGAGGAGGAAGTGATCCAGACTTCGCCATGGGATGACCCCGAATTTTCCATGACGGCCGACGAGGACCAGGCCTGATGGGTTGGTTTACCGATTGGCTGCTGGGCGGCGTTGAACAGCGCTCGATCGAGGACCCGAAATACAGCCTCAGCGAGAGCCCGGAAGAGCTGCTGCGGCTGCTTGGCATTGCCGAGGCGCAGAATGCCCTGCCGATCGTGTCGATCGAGGCAGCGCTCGGCGTGCCGGCGGTGTTCTCAATCGTCGCCTTCCTGTCGCGCACGCTTGCTGCACTGCCGCTGCCGACCTTCGAGGCCGGCGAAAATGGCGCGAGGGTCGATGATCCCGTGGCGCAGCTGCTCAGCTATGCCCCGAATGACGGCGAAACCAGCTATGGCTGGCGGCGCTGGCACTGGCAGCAGGTGTTTACCGGTGGGCGCGGGCTTGCCTGGATCGAGCGGATTGGCAGGCGTCCGGTGGCCATTTGGCCCATGGACCCGGCGCTGACCACCATCCGGCGGGTCAATGGCGAGCGAATCTATACGCACAATGGCCGCGATTACCGCGCCGGCGACGTGATCGACACGCCGTTCATGCTGAAGCGGGACGGTCTGGGCAGCTATTCGCCGATCGCAAAGATCAACAAGGCGATATCGCTGGCGATCGCCATGGAGAGCTTTGCCGGTGGTTTCTTCCTGGGCGGTGGCGTGCCGCCGCTGGCGCTTGAAGGCCCCCTGCCTTCAGGTGCCGATGCGTACCGGCGCGCGCAGAACGATATCCAGCGCGCGATCGACCTCGCCAAGAAGTCGAACAGCAACATTTTCGGGATGCCGCCCGGCCACAACCTGAAGCCTGTCGGAATCGACCCGTCCAAGGGTCAGATGGTGGAAGCGCGGGCCTTTCAGATCATCGAGATCAGCCGTGGCTGGCAGATGCCGCCGGTTTTCGTGCAGGATCTGTCGAAGGGCACCTTCAGCAACACTGAACAGCAGGATCTGTGGCTGGCTAAGCACCTGATCATGCAATGGGCCAAGGCGTTCGAGGATGAGCTGACCCTCAAACTCTATGGCTGGCAAAACCCGACACGGCGCGTGCGCCACAATCTGGACGGGTTGCAGCGAGGCGCGTTCAAGGAGCGCAGCGAAGCGCTCGCCAGGGCGATCCAGACCGGTCAGCTGACCCCCAACGAAGCCCGCGCGCTCGAGCAGCGCGCACCGATGGACGGTGGCGATCAGCTTTACGTGCAGCAGGCGACCGTGCCGCTGGTGATGGCCGGCGCCGGTGTCGATCACAACGGCGGATCGTCGATCGACGACAATGAGGAGGACGCTGCGGATGCCAGCACCCAAAACTGAACAGCCTGAAAGCCGCGCGATGGCAATTGGTGGCGAGCTGCGCATGGCGCAAGGCGCCGATGGCATCGGCATGGCTGCCGGCTATGCCGTGCTGTGGAACAACCGCACCGATATCGGCGGTTGGTGGACCGAGCAGTTCGCGGTCGGATGCTTCACCGAGTCCCTGACCAAGCGTGACGTCGTTGCGCTCCACAGCCATGACGACGCGCGCCCCGTCGGCCGCCGCAGCCGCGGTACGCTGCGCCTCACAGAAGACCAGCGCGGCCTGGCGTTCGAAAATGACCTGCCCGATACCAGCGACGGCCGCGACCTGAAGGTGCAGCTCGAGCGCGGTGACATCGAGGGCATGAGCTTCCGGTTCATCGCGCGCCGCGAGGAATGGGACGAAACCAGCGATCCGCCTGTGCGCACGATCCACGAGGCTGATCTGATCGAGATCACCTACACCGCCTTCCCGGCTTATCCCGATACCGAAGCCGGAATGCGCAGCCTGGAACAGGCGCGAACCGAGCGTCGGCAGCACAACAAGACCGGCGCCCTGGCGCGCCTTCGCATGCGCCAGGCGCAGCGCGAACGGAAAATCTGACAGCAATTCACCGGGCCCAGCCCGAGGTGACGCCTGCCGAGCAGCAGCGTCCTCAACCACCCGCCTTTCTGGCGGGTTTTTTGTGTCCTGGAGCGACAAATGATCCTGCAGCAGTATTACGAGGAGCGCGGCACGCTGGTGGCCGAGGCTCGCTCGATTCTCGATTCGATCGCCAACGAAACCGATCAGACCCGCATCACCGAAGCCGAGCAGCGCCACGACGCCGTGATGGCCAAGCTTGACGCCCTCGACAAGAAGATCGAGCGGGAAGAGCGGCAAGCTGCTCGCGAAACCGCCGAGGAAGAGCGCCGCAAGCAGAACCGTCCCAATCGGGGCAGCGGCAGCGCGTCGGGCGTCGACGATCCGGAAAGCGGCGAAGATCGCACCGCTGAGCAGGCTGAGGAAGAATATCGCGACGCGTTCTATGCGATGCTCCGCGAGGGCGGCGATATGTCGGCGCTGTCGGCAGAGTCGCGCCAACTGCTGCGCCGCGGCTATGTCGAGAACCGCGTGCAGACCGCCGGCACGGATGCCGCTGGCGGCTTCACCGTGCCGACCACCCTCGCCAACTTCATCGTTTCGACCATGAAGGACTGGGGTCCGATGTACGACCCGGGCATCACCACCGAGCTGGTGACCTCGAGCGGCAACGCGTTCGACATCCCGACCAATGACGACACCGGCAACACCGCCGCGCTGAAGAGCGAGGGTGCGGACTTGACCGATGACGACAGCGGCGACCTCGCGTTCGGTGAGAAGAACCTGAACGCCTATGTCTACGCGACCCCCTGGCTGAAGATCAGCTTCGAGCTGCTGCAGGATTCGGCGTTCAACCTGGAAGCGTTCATCGGCGCCAAGCTCGGCGAGCGCCTGGGCCGCATCGCGAATCAGCGCCTCACCATCGGCACCGGATCGAGCCAGCCCAACGGCATCGTGACTGCTGCGGCGATCGGCAAGACTGCTGCCGCTGCCGCCGCGATCGCCGCCGACGAGCTGATCGATCTGCAGCATTCGGTCAACGCGGCCTATCGCCGCAGCCCGCGTTGCGGATGGATGTTCGCTGACACCACGCTGGCATCGATTCGCAAGCTCAAGGACGGTCAGGGCAACTATCTGTGGCAGATGGGCGATGTGCGCGTCGGCGCACCGGACCTTATCCTGGGCAAGCAGTACTACGTCAACGACGACGTCGCCGCGATGGCTGCCAACGCCCGCTCGGTCGTGTTCGGTGACATGGGTGCATACATCGTGCGCAAGGTCGGCAGCCCGCTGATCGGCACCGTGCGCGAGCGCTTCTGGCCCAAGGTCGGCATGGCCGGCCTGGTTCGCTTCGACGGCGAGCTGACCGATACCGCGGCCGTCAAGGTTCTGCGCCAGGCCGCATCGTAATTCACGATCGCAACGGAAATCCGGGCGGGGTTCACCTCGCCCGGGCTTTCGCTGGCTTGCGCGGATGATGCGCAGGCCAGCGAAGGAGACAATCCATGCCGAACCTGAAAATGCTGACCGGCCTTTCCGGTCCGGAATACACCTTGTCGCCCGGTGACGAGCGCGAATTTGGCGACGGTGAGGCCTCGCGGCTGATCCGCGCCGGGTTTGCAGAGGCAACTGACGGCTTCGTGCCGATCGACGAAGACGGCGATGCGGTTGCCGCTGCCGCTGCCGCCACGCAGGCTGATGCTGATGCCAAGGCCAAGGCAGATGCAGACGCGGCACAGGCCCAGGCCGAAGCGAAGGCGAAAGCCGACGCCGATGCAGCCACCACCGCTCCGAAGGCACCTGCTGCGCCGAAGAAGGCTGCTGCGCTGAAGAAGGCCAAGGCCTGATGTGGCTTCCCGCTGTCACCATCACCCCGCCAGAGGCGGAGCCGGTGTTGCTGGCGGCGGCAAAGCAGTATCTGCGCATCGATGCGGGCGATGACAGTTTCGACGACGAGATCGCGACGTACATCGCTGCCTCGCGCGCTGAGGTTGAGAGCATCACCAACACCCGCCTGATCAGGCAGGAGGTCGTTCTGCAGGCGGGCAGCCTGGCCGACCTCGAGCATTTGCCGATCGGTCCGGTGCAGTCGATCGAGGCCGTAAACTATATCGACCAAGCTAGTGACGAGCAGCTGCTGCCCGATACCGATTACGCGTTGGTAGCCAGCGGGCTCGAGGGCCAGATTATCCGCCCCTCCGGCGTCACCTGGCCGACGGTCGCCGATCGCGCTGATGCGGTGCGCGTGACGGCCATCGTCGGCTATGGCGACGCTGGCAGCGATTTGCCGCGTGACCTGTATTTCGTCGTGCTGCAGGCCATCCGCGCCAAGTTCGACGGCCGCGAGCTGGCGATCGAGCAGATGCTGGTCAATCACCGGATCTGGATGAGCTGATGCAGCGCGGTCGGTACGGATCTGCGAAGCGCGACCGGCTAATCCAGTTCGCGTTGCCGGAAACGCAAGAAAACGCTGCCGGTGAGCCGGTGGAAGAAAGCCTGGCGGATGCGGGCTCTGCCTGGGCAGCTGTGAGCTACGGGAAAGCGCAGGAGCGGCGAGAGGCTGGCATCGAAGGCAACGATCTGCCCGCGACGTTCATCACCCTCCAGAACGCCACCACGCGGGCGATCGGGCCCGGATATGTGATCCTGTCCGACGGCTATCGCTGGGACATCACCGGCGCCGCGCCTTTCGAGCGCACTGAAATGGAATTCACGGCTGTGCGACGCGCCAGCCTAACCCAAGGAGCATGAACATGCTGGTCAAGACGATCCGCGAGCACGCCAACGCCTATGGCGAAGCAAAGGCCGACGGCAGCCACCGCCCGAAAAAGGTAGGCGATGTTTACGAGCATCCCGATCCCAAGATATTGATCGCCAGCGGCTTTGTCGTCGAGGAGGCCACGGTTCAGGCTGAAGAGGATGCGGCCGCCGCTCGAGAGGCGGAGACCGCACCTTCCAAGATCACCAAGTCTGCCAAGAAGCCCGATGCTTGATTTCAGTATCGCCGGCATCGACCAAGCCGTGCGCGCGGCGCGCAACATCGGTCAGGCGGTGACGGACGAAACGATCAAACCGGAAGCGGTCGCTGCTCTGCAGCCGGTGCTCGACACGGCGCGACAGATTGCGCCCGTCGATCGCGGAGAGTTTCGGGACAGCCTGGCTATCGGCGATCAGGTCGTCGGCGAGGCGTCACGAGGTCGCGGCGGCAGCATCTACTTCGGACCGTTGGCGGACGAAGCTGATCATGCATGGTTCGTCGAGCTCGGCACGGTGCATATGGCAGCGCAGCCTACCATCGCGCCTGCATTTGAGCAGCACCGCGACAAAATTCTAGACATTCTGGGGCAGGGCGCTGGTCGCCTGATCCTCTCGGCGAATTGAGATGGAAGAGGCTCTGGTCACACGGCTGCGCGCCGACGCAGCCGTGGCAACTGTCGCCGGTGTGTTCAAAAATCGACCGGCGATCGATGTTGGCGAGCGTCGATCGGACAAGCCGGAAAGCTTTCCAGCCTGTTACATCGAAATCATCTCGCCGGGCAGGGTGAATGACCAGGACGGGCCGTCAGGCCTGTGCCTGCCTCGCATCCGATTTGAATGCTTCGGACGAAGCTATCTTCAAGCGAAGCAACTGGCCGAGGCCATAACCGACGCTGTTGACCTGCCCGAAACGATCGACGGCATCCGCTTCCACCGCGGCGCACAGCTTGTGCTCGACCGCAGCATGAAACCCGAGGACCTGGGCGGCGGGATCAAGGTCTTCCGGCGGCTGCGCGACATGATGATCCCTTACACCCCCACTTAAAGGAAATTGCATATGGCAACCGGAGATGGCGTCCTTTCGGACGGCACTGAGCTGTGGCTGACGAACTCGTCGGACGTTCTGACCAAGGTCGTCGGCCTTATGAGCATCAATCGCCCCAGCCTGGCGATCGGCAAGGTCGAAAACACCGATCACGACAGCGGCAAGGTGAAGGGATACATCCCTGGCCATGGCGACATGCCCGAGCTGCAGTTCGTCATCAAATACGAGCCTGGCAGCCCGACCGATCTGCTGATCGAGGAGCACAAGGCGAGCCGCGAAAAGCGCCCGTTCAAGCTCGTGACGCCTGAGGAGGACGGTTCCACTCAGGACCACGAGGCCACGATCTTCCTGATGACCTATGTGCCGGACAACGCGCCGCTTGGCGGCGTCCGGACCGCGACGGTTACCGGACAGCCGGGTGTCATCGTCCAGTCGCCCTCTGAAGCATAAGGAGGGCTGACCGATGCGAAACCCTCTCGAGGGCATGGCCAGTTTCTTCTTTGGCGGCCAGGAATGGCATCTGAAGCTTGATAATCGGGCCTTTTATCACGCTGAAGACGTTCTTGGCTTTTCGGTGCTCGATGCCGTCGAGCAGATGCGTGCTGCCTTGGCAGCCGGCAAAAACCCGATGCTCAAGACGATCGTCGCGCTGGTTTATGGCGGGCTGAAGCTCAATCATCCCCAGGTCGACGAAGACACGGTCATCAGCATGTTCATGTCTGAAGACCCTGCCGTTCGCGAGGCGGTGCTCAAGGCGATGCGCGGTGCACAAATGCCCGACATTCAGCCGCCGACTGGCCCCGCCGGACAGGCGGGAAACGCGCCGCAGGGCAACCGGAAGACCCGGGGTGGAACTGGGAGCTGATCTTTCAGCGCTGGTGCCAGGCAGGCTATTCCCCGCCTGACTTCTGGCACCAGACCCCCCGATCGACGCTGATCGCGATTTGGGCTGCGCGTCAACGGCTCGAGGCCGAGTTCCGCAACCTGATATCCGGGGCCTGGCTTGTCGGCATGCTCAGCCAGTGCCCGCCGGCACAATATCCACCGCTCGACAAACTGATCGGCACCGATGGTGCCGTCACACCGCAATCTGCGCCGGTGCTCGACCCGAAAGAGGCCGCAGCAAATGCGCGCGTGTGGGGCCTGCTGCTCAGCGCAGGCAAGAAGCGGAAGCCCCGCAAAGGTAAATCATGAACGGACCTATCGCATCGCTTAACGCCGCGCTGCGGTGGGACCTTTCCGACTTCGAGCGCGGCACCCGTCATATCGAGATGTCATTCCAGCGCCTGCTGACGCTCGGCCGCGACATGGCTGCTGGCTTCCAGCAGATCGGCCAGCGCATGACGCTGGCCATCACAGCGCCGATGATCGCGCTGGGCGCCTATACGGTGAATGCAGCCAGTGACCTGCAGGAGCTGCAGAGCGCGTTTGACTACACGTTCGGCGCATCGGCCGCGACGATGAATGCGTGGGCCGAGAGCACCGGCAACGCCATGGGCCGCGCCACCAGCGAAATGAAGGCTGGTGCGCTTGCCATGGGCCAGCTGTTCAAGCAGGCGGCGCCGACAGAAGAGGCGGCTGCACGGCTCTCCCAGCGATTCACGACGCTCGCTCAGGATGCGGCGAGCTTCTATAACACCAGCTTCGACGAGGCGATCGGCAAGATCCGATCGGGCCTTTCGGGTGAGAGCGAGCCGCTGCGCGATTTCGGCGTGTTTCTGACCGAGGCCGCAGTGAAGGCCAAGGCGCTCGAGCTGGGCATGATCAAGGTCGGCGAGGAGCTGACCGAACAGGGCAAGATCATGGCCCGCGCGATCCTGATCCAGGAAGGCCTTGCGGACGCCAATGGCGACGTCGAACGAACTGCAGGCAGCTTTGCCAACCGCGTCCGTGCGCTGAAGGCGAACATCCAGGAGCTGGCCGAGGAGATCGGCGAGCGATTCCTGCCTTATGCGGAGAAGTTTGTCGGTTGGGCGCAGCAGGCGGTCGAATGGATCGGTAACCTGCCGCCTGGCGTGAAGGATGCGGCAGTCGGCTTTGGCATCTTGCTGGGGGTGCTTGGCCCCGTGATGCTGGCACTGGGCGCGCTGGCGGCAACTGTTCTGCCGTTGTTCCTGGCCAACATGGGCCCGGTGTTCGTGGCGATCTCCGCGATCATCAATCCTTTCGGCACTGCCGTCGTCATCCTTGGCAAGCTCGCCGGCGAATTCGGCCTGGTCGGCCGCGCTCTTGCCCTGCTGACCGGCGGTGCAGCGCGTTTCCTGGGACCTTGGGGTCTCGTGATCTCTGCCGTGATGCTGTTCTCCGACAGTATCGCCAGCGCGATGCGCGGCATCGGGGCCATGATCCGAGAGACCTTGGGCCCCAAGGCTGAAGAACTCGTCACCCGCTTCGGCGCACTATTTGAGGAGCTGGACCGGGCCTTTCAAGAGATTGCCAAAAGCCCGCTGGGTGAGTTCTTTACCGCGCTCATCAACGTCGTCGGCGTCCTCATCGACGTGCTTCTGCGGCTCGCGGGAGCTGGCATCATCGCGTCGATCGGCGCACTGCTCGACGTGATCTCCGGCATTGTCGAATACGTGCAGGGCGTGATCCAGACGGTTTCCAAGTTGCTGCAGGGCGACTGGGAAGGGGCCTGGCAATCGGCAGGCAACACCGTTGCGCGTGCCGCCGCGAGGATCGCCAACCTTATCCGTGGGGTAATGCCGTGGTTGGCAGCCGCGATCGATCAAGTGGCACGTCTGAGCGGTGATTCTGCCCAATTGGCGAGCGGGCAAGGATTTGGTGGCGGGACGAACCCGACCGACGCCAGCGACGTCAACCGCAGGCTTGGCTTCAACATCACTGACAACGGGGCCATGGGGCCAAGAAACCGTTCTTACGCCGTACCCGGATCGGGCGACAATGCCCGCAAGGGGCGCGGGCGAACGGGCCCGAGCGCGCAAGAGTTGGCCGATCGGCGCGAAGAGATCAAGCTCGAGCAGGCGCTCGCTGTCGCGCGCGAGAAAGGCGACATCGAAGGCGAGCGAGCGTTGCGCCGCCAGCTCGATCTCAGATCTAAGATCGATCAGTACGAGCGCGCTGGCCTGACCAAGGCTGCCGCGAAGCTGGCGGCCGAAAAGGACCTGACTGAGCTGGATCAGGCTCGCGCCGAAGCAATGGCGCGCGAAATTGTTCACGAAGAGCGCAGCATCGACCTGCAGCTTGCCGAACTGCGCAACGACTATGAGGCCGTGAGATTCCTGCAGGATCAGGAATTTCTCGAGCGCCAGATCTTAATGTGGCGCGAAAAGGGTCTGTCGATCGCGGAGGCTGAGCGCCAGGCGGCCCAGGACCTCAAAAACCTCGAGACCGCGAGGGCCGAACAGATTTCGCGTCGAATGGCCGACCAGGAGGATGCACGGCAGATCGAGTTGGCGCGGCTGCGGGGCGATGATCCGCGCCGGATCTTCGCGCTCGAGGAGCGCCGTCGGATCCGCGATCGAGCCGACGAGCTGCGATCGCAGGGAGTCAATGAAGAGGATGCACAGGCCAAGGCACTGCAGGAGGGCGCTGAGCGATCGCGTGCCGCGCTGACCGGAACTTTCCGCGATACTTTCCGCGCTGGCCTTCAGGCGGCAATGAACGGCGATCTAGGCGGCTTCTTCAAGAACTGGATCGAGACCAGGGCTTTCGATGCGCTCGCGCGGGTGCTGGACCGTCTTGCCGACCAGCTGGCCAATCTGGTCAGCGGCGGCGGGCGAGGTGGTGGCGGCATCTTTGGCGCCGTGCTGGGCCTCGCAGGGGCTATTGGCGGCGTCAGTGCCGGTGCAAGTGCCGTGCGATCGGCAGGCAGCGCCGTCGGAGCTGCTGCAGCGCGCGCGACCAAGGCATCGGGGGCATTCGTTCCCCAGTTCAACAGTGGTGGTTGGGGCACGATCAAGGGCTTTCCCGGCGTCGATACCAATGTGCTGAGCCTCAACGACAACCCGATCGCGATGGTGTCATCGGGTGAGCTGCTGAACGTTCAGAAGGCAGGCGATCAGGCGCGGCAGACGGCCGCTCCGGTTGAGCAGAAGTTGTTCTTCGACCTGCGCAACGCGGTGATGACGCAAGATCTGCTCAACCAGATGAATGCGATCGGCCAGCAGGCCGCGCTCGCCGGCGGACAAATGGGAAGTTCGGGTGCCCAGGAGGCATTGGCGCGCCAGGCGCGGGGTCGGCTCGCATGACCGCGGTCGTGTTGCCGGCATCGCCCGGGCCTGCCGATCAGGCCTGGCAGCCTGTTGATTTCGGCGGTTTTCTGCGGCCGCCGCTGGGCGGTCCGGTGCAGCGCCTGAATCGTCTTGGCAACCGCTGGTCGGTAACCGTCACTATGCCGAAAATGGAAGGCCCAGTCGCGCGGCAGTGGATCGCGCTGCTGAACCTGGGCCTCACCAATGGCGTGCAATGGACGATCCGGCAGCCCGATCTGACCATCGGCGCACCGGGTGCACCGCGCGTCAGCGGCACAGGCCATGCAGGAACTTTGCTGCCGATCATCGGCGGTTCGGCCAGTTACGTCTTCCGCCAGGGCCAATGGATATCGTTGCTCAGCGAGGGCGCCCGATTTCTCTACATGATCGCTGCGCAAACGACGCTGAATGGATCGGGCGCCGGCACGCTCCCGCTCATCCCCGCACTGCGCGTGCCGCCTGCGAACAATGACACGATAACCGTCGTGAACCCGGTCATCGTTGGCTGGCTGAATGGCGCGCAGAGCGCGAGCTGGACGATCGACAATGCCGAGCATTTCGGTCTCGTTTTCACGATTGAGGAAGGCCAATGAGCTTCGAGGGTGCGTCGATCCTGATCGCCGGGCTGGCGAAGATCGAGCTGCCGCACGAAACGCTGCGCCTGTGCGATGGCGGCTTCGTCATCAAGGACGGTGAGCAGTACCGGACTTTTCACCCGGATTTCGGGACGATCGCGGCGATCGAGCCAATCTCCGAGGGTTTCGGCGACACCTTGCCCGAAGGGCGGATGGTGTGGCTGCCAGCTTCCGGCGCGGCGGCGGCGGCGCTTTCAAGCCCAGCCTATCAGAACAGCAGCATGGAGCTTTGGCTGACCCAGGTCGATCCGGTGACCCATCAGGTCATCCATTCCGAAGAGATGTTCAGGGGCCTTCTGAACCAGACGACGCTGCGCCGGACCAAGGGCAACCGCGTGCTCGAAATGAGCTTCATGTCGCGCTGGGTGAAGCTGTTCCTGGTGAATGAAGGCAACGACCTGTCGTCGGCTGCGCACCAGCGGGTTTTCCCAGGCGAGCTGGGCTTCGACAACATGACTGGGCTGCAGCCAGATGTCGCCTGGGGCACAGCAGGCCCGCCCATGGGCTATGGCGGCTATGCCGGCGGCGGTTCCGGCGGTGGTGGCCGCAACTTCGAATTGTCTGGGGTCAATTTCGTATGACGCTGGACAAGGACATGATCCGCCGCCGCGATGCGAGCAAGGCGACCATGGAGCGGTTCGAAATGAAGCCGTTCAGCTGGAAGCGCGCATCGACCTGCATTCACCTTGCGCGGTTCCACGCGGCGAACATGGGGCATGATGTGCCGCCGGTGCCGATGTTCCGTTCACCGCTGGGCGCGCGGCGCGCGCTGCAAAGCACCGGCCATGACAGCCTCGCCAGTCTGCTCGACAGCCTGTTCCCGGTCATCATCCCGGCGATGATGCGCCTTGGCGATCTGGCGATGCTGCCCGGCGACGATGATGACGGTATGGGCGCGATCCTGATCCATGGAGGCGGTCGCGTGCTGATGGGCTGGCACGGCGTCGAGGCGGACCGCATCACGCCGATTGCCGAGGCGATGGGCGCCGTCACCCGGGCCTGGCGACTCTAGCCATGTCGAAAGTGCTGAAAACCGTGGGCGTCATTGTCGGCGCGGTGGGGGCGATTGCGCTCGTCATCAGCAGCGCTGGCCTCGCCGCGCCGCTGGTCGGCGCTGCCGCAGGTACCACTGCTGCGGCGACGGCGACAGCAACCTTCGCCACCGTCGGCACGATCGCCAGCGGCGTGGCGGCGGCGGCACAGATCGGCTCCGGGCTGCTGGCCAAGCCACCGCGCGCGCAGGGCACCACCAGCGGCCTCTCGATCGCGCCCAATCAGCCGACGCCCTGCCTGATGGGCGAGACCTATTTCGACGGCATCCTGACCTGGGACACCGGTTATGGCGGGCGGGTCAGCAAGGTCGACAATCCGTACCGGTTCATGGTTGTCGAATATTCGGGGTGCGGTCCCGTCGACGAGCTGGTGCAGATCTATGCCAATTTCCAGCCCGTCTATTTCTCCGGCAATGCCGCTACCGGCTATTATTCGGGCTTTCTCTATCGCGACGTGCGGCTTGGCGCCGTGCCCGAATCCAGCCCGGTGCTGCCGCAATGGCCCGGCGCGCCGCGCTGGAGCATGCAGCACAAGGCCTCTGGCCATGCGCAGATCGGCTATTCGCTTCGGTTCGACAAGGACGGCAAGGTCTGGGCCAACGGCGTGCCGCGCATCGGCGCGCTGTGGCGCGGCGTCCGTCGCTACGATCCGCGGCTCGACAGCACCTATCCGGGTGGCAGCGGGCCGTGCCGGATCGATGACCCGTCGACCTATGTCTACACTGCCAACAACGCACTGCACGCGCTCGGCTATGCGTATGGCACCTATCACAACGGCAAGAAGGTTTTCGGCGTCGATGGCGATTTCGACGCCATCGATGTCGACACGTTCGTCGCCTGGGCCAACGCCATCGATGCCAATGGCTGGAGCATCGGCGGTCAAATTTTCGAGCCGGGCGACAAGTGGAACAACCTGAAGCTTATTTGCCAGTCGGGCGCCGCCGAGCCGGTTCTGCTGGGCAGCACGCTGAGCGTGCGCTTTTCGGCCCCGCGCATCGCCATCGGCAGGATCACCGCCGATGATCTAGCCGATGGCGAGCTGGTTATCCCGGGCTCGCCGGACTGGCGCGACGCCAAGAACGTCATCATCCCGAAATTCCGCTCGGCGGCTCATCAGTGGACCTATCAGCCGGCGGGCGAAGTCGCCTTCTCCAACTATGTCGAGCTGGACGGCGAACGCAAGGTCGACACGGTCCAGTTCGACCTTATCCAGAATGCGGACCAGGCGACGCAGGTCGGGTCCTATTACCTGGCCGACAAGCGCGAGCTGGGGCCGATCACGCTGCCGCTCAAGCCGCGCTGCTCCAGCTTCAGGCCTGGCGACTGCGTCACCGTGCATATCCCGTCGGAAGGCCTGACCGAGCAGCTCTGCATCGTTTCGGGCCGCAGCCTCGATCCGGGCAGTGGCATCGTCCAGCTGACCTTCATCACCGAGACCGAGGAAAAGCACGATTTCGCGCTCGGCCGCAGCGGCACGCCGCCCCCAGTACCGCAGCTGGTTTCCGCCGAAGAGCTGGACGGCACGCGCAAGGTCAACCTGGCGCAGGCGCCGATCGAGTATTCGGCCGACTTCACCTTCGACCTGGGCGATGTCGCGATCCTGCCCGACGGGTCGACCTGGCTGTTCATCAGCACCACGCCGCAGACCGGCAGCGCGCCTGCAATCGGCAATCCGCACTGGCTGCAGCTGACCGGTCAGGTCGAGCCGGTCTATGCCGATGGTACGCCGATGCGCGACCTGCAGCCCGCCGAACCGAACGCGACCGATGGTGCGGTGGTGCCGACGCCGGGCAGCGGCGTGCCGGGGAACATCAAGGATGAGAACGGCAATATCCGCCCGCCGGGCCAGTTCCTCAACAGCTCGCTGGTCTTCCGCAACGGCAAGCTCGATTATCTGGAATTGCCCGATGCAGAGCCGATCAACCTTGGTCGGGTCACCACGGCGGATATCGGGGCGGCAACCGCGTCTTCGCTGCGCCAGGCCGATGACAGCATCGCGCGCCTGGCGGCGACCGCGACCTTCCTGCTGTCTGAGTCTTCGCGCACGCGCGAGCTGCTGCGCGATGGCGGTATCTATGTCGATCCCGTCACCAAGCAGGTCCGCATTCATTCGGTCGAGCAGACGCGCGAGCGGCTGAGCAAAGCCGAAATCACGCTGGATGGCGCGCTGGCCAGCATCAACCTGAAAGCGTCGTTCAATTACGTCAACGAGCAGATCGCGCTGGCAGCGTTCGACCCCAGCCAGATCGCGGACCTGAGCTTCATCTTCAGCCGCCTGAATGAAGCGGAGATCGACATCGATGGTCTGAACGCAGCCATCATCACTCGCGCTTCGGCCAGCGCGCTCAGCGCGGTGACACTGCGCGTGAACACTGCCGAACAGAAGATTGACGCGCTCGAGGGGCAGATCAGCGACAAGGTCGGTTCGACCGAATTCAATGCGCTGGATACGCGGGTCAGTCAGGCCGAGGAGCTGCTGGAAGCGGTGCCCGATGCGGCCACCATCCGCAATTCGGTGACCGCCACGCGCCTGGTGCAGCTGCAGCAGGAAGAGAATGCGGAGAAGGACCTGATCGCCCTGGTGCTGAGCGATCGGGCCAAGCGATCGCAGGTGCAGGCGATCGGCATCGCGCGCAATGAGCTGGGCACGCGGATCAGCGACCAGGACGGTCGCATCCGGGTGGTGGCCGAGTTCGGCCTGGCGCTGCAGGTCGAGCTGGGCCGGTCGGTTGCGGGGCTGACCGCGCAGAGCGTCGCGCTGGCCGATGACATCAGCGCCGTCGCGCAGGACCTGACCAATCTGCAGACCAGCTTCGACGGCCAGTTCGGCACGCTGCAGACGACAGTCGATGAGTTGGGCCAGGCGTTTTCGACCGAGCAGGAAACGAGCGGCCTGCGGTTCAGCGAGATCGAATCGACCATCGGGCAGCAGGGCGAAGAACTGGAAGCCATCGGTGCGCGGGTCGAGAATGTCGAGCAGACCAGCGCGAACATCGACGGGCGGCTGACCGCAGGGCTGCAGCGCAGCGCGACCGTCGGGCGCATCAACGATATCGATCTGCAGGGCCTGGCCAACCGGATGCTGCAGGCGGTGGCGCTGACCGATCGCAACGCGCGCAAGGCCTTTCGCGAAGTGGCGTTCTTCCGCGAAGAGATCGTTACCGATTTCACGGCGAACAAGCGGGCGGTGGCATCCAGCCTGGTGGCGCTGGGCGCCGAGCTGAGCGGCGCGATCGGCCAGATCACCGAGCTCAGCCGCGTGGTGCTGGAGCCAGGCACGGGTCTGGTGCAGCAGATCAACACGCTGAGCCTCAGCACAACACTGGCGATCTCACAGACCCGGCAGGATCTGGAAAACACGATCAGCACAACGCGCGGAGATCTGGAGGCGGTCGACGCTAACACGATTGGGCGGGTCGATGGCCTGGAAGACGATCTTGGTACAGCCGTCGATCTGATCGGCGAAGTATCGGACGGCCTTGCAGCCGAAGTCGCTGCGCGCCCGATTGCGATCGAAGCGGCGATTACCGAGGTTCGCCAGATCCTGCAGGAAGCCGATCGCCTGATCGTCGAAGCGTTCGATCGGCTTGTTGGACGCGTCGGCGACAATGAAACGACCATTCTTCAGTATGCGCAGATCGTTGACGGCATTCTGGGAAAGTGGGGTGTCGAGGTCGACAACAATGGTCTGATCGGCGGCCTGACGCTGCTCAGCACGCTTCAGCGCCTGGACCTGGATTTCAACGTCACCAAGGTGACGATGCGCGACCCTGCCAGCGGGTTCATCTATTTCGAGGCCACCGAAGACGGCGTCGTCATGCGCGACGTCGAGGTCGATACGATCAAGGCCGATGTTATCGATGCCACCCAGATGAAGGGCTGGGCGATGGGCGAGCGATCGCAGGCCTATGACGTCGACCCTGTAAACACGAACGGTGCGAACTGGGTCAATGTCATCACCATCGGCCTGACGCCGCTGCATGGGCGCCCCATCAAGCTCAACTTCGCAGCGCTGATGAAGGACATCGTCGACGCCAACACCAAGCTCAACGTTCGCATCATCCGCGACGACGGCACGGTGATCTATGGCGGCCCAGGCGGTGCCGAATTCCATATTCAGGATGAAGGGACGCAGATCAGCATCCCCATCTTCGACAGCGTGGACGCAGGCCGCGCTACTACCTGGTCGATGCAGTTCGCCAAATCGACCGAGCCCAATGTCACCGTCGCCGCTTCATTCCGCATGGCCGAGGCTGAAGAGTTGAGCCGGGTCAACCTGCAGTCATCCACGATCAACACCGGCGGTGCGGGTGGCCCAGGCGCGGGCGATCCGGGCGGCGGCTTCAATCCGAACCCGCCAGGTGGCGGCAACCCTTTACCCTAACGGAGCAGCCCAATGGCAGAATGGTACAATGTCGGCACGGTCACCTGGACCAACAACAACGACATCATCAACGGCACCGGCGTCGCCTGGCTGACCAACAAGGTCCGGGCGGGCGATGCGATCCGACGGCCCGACAATGTGTTCGTCGAGATTGCCGAGGTGCTCGACAATGACAGCCTGCGGCTGCGGGCGACCTATGAAGGGCCGACGCTGTCGGCGCAGGCCTATACCATTCTGCCGACGGCAAGCCGCTCGATCGATGCACTCGACTATTCGCTTGAGCTGCTCGACAGCTTCGGCGACGTGCGCGACGGCATCGGCTCTGGCTTCTTCCCCGATGGCACCGTGTCCAATCCGTCGTTCAGCTTCTTCCTGGATCGCGACACGGGTTTCCGGCGGGTTGCTGCAAACAGCTTCGCCGTCGTCAATGGTGGCGTCGACACGGCCTATTTCGACGACGCCAACAATACGGGTCTGGGCCAGACGTCGATCACCACCAAGTTGGACATTCTTGGCGATGTGCGCCTGCTGAAGAGCGGTGGCAGCCAGATCTATATGGGTGATCCCAATTTCAGCGGATCGTTTGCGCTGCGCGGACCTGGCATCGGCGCGACGCTCAACGGCGACGGCATCGCGGGCGAGCTCAGCTTCTACAGCTATAACGGCACCAATGCGCGGGTGCAGCAATGGGTCATTCAGGGCAACGGCATCTTGCGGCCCGCGAGCGACAATCTGGTCAACCTGGGCACCGCGTCGTTCCGCATGGCGCAGCTGTTCGCCGGCAACGGCACGATCAACACGTCGGACGAACGCGAGAAGACCTGGCGCAGCGCGCTGACCGAGGCCGAGATCCTTGTCGGCCGCCAGATCGTCAACGACGAACTCGGCATCTTCCAGTGGAACGATGCGCTGGCCGAGAAGGGGGAGGATGGCGCCCGGCTGCATTTCGGCGCGAGGGCGCAGCGGGTGTTCGCGCTGTTCGAAGCGGCAGGCCTTGACTGGCGGCGATATGCATGGTGCTGCCACGACGAATGGGGTGCGATCATCGAGCCCGAGATGGCCGAGGTGCCGGTCACCAAGACGCGCAAGGTGTCCGTGCCGACCAGCCTGATCGATCCGGAGACGGGCAACCCGGTCATGGCCGAGATCGACGATGACTATGTCACGGTCGAGATGCAGCCGACGGGCCGCATGATCACCGTGCGCGAGGCGGGCGACCGCTACGGCATCCGGTATGATCAGCTGACGCTGTGGCTGGTCGCCGTGTTGGGCATCGATGCCGTGCAGCGGGATGCGCGGATCATTGAAGTCGAACAGCAAAATGTCGCTATGGCCGCGACCCTTGCAGCTCTCGAAACCCGCCTCGCAGCATTGGAGCAAGCAGCATGACGCCTGAACTTATCGCGGCCTTTGGCCAGTTCGGGCCGCTTGGCCTGATGATCGGCTATCTGGTGTGGCGCGAAAGCAAGGAAAGGGCCGCTGCGACCCAGCGCGATCTTGCCCAGGCCGAAGCGAACAAGGAATTGGCTGGCGCGCTTTCAGCGTTAACCGTGACGATCCAGAACATGCTGCCCGGAGGTCGCGCGAGATGAGCGGGCTCGATGATCTCCGACTGCAGGCAGGGCGACTGATGGAGGCCTGCGCCGCCATCAACGCGACTGCCGACGATCAGTCAGTCAAGCTGCGACGTCGCCGCCAGACTACGCTTAATCGAAAAGCCGCGCCGCAGCTCGCCGGTACCAGAGGAGCAAGGCATTGACCGATTTCAACCGCAGGCCGGTGTTCGACGCCGTGCGCACGATCGCTGGATCTCTCAGTCAGGGACAGGTCGATGCCATCGATCGCGCCATCGATATCGGCCTCGGCCGCGCAGTGCCGCGCGCGCAAATCGGCCTGACCGCTAGCGACTTCGAGGACGCCGCCAGGTCGCTCGGCTGTAGCGTCGCGCAGATCCGCGCCGTTTGGGAGGTCGAGAGTGGTGGTGGCTGGTTCAAGGACGTGCGCGCCGATATCCTAGCCGCTGATGGTCCCGGCGGTTTCATCGACGGACCCAATCTGCCGAAGATCCTGTTCGAGGCACACGTCTTCGATCGTGAGACGAGTGGACGATTCCGCGCCAGCCATCCCAACCTTTCGTCCAGGACCTGGAACCGCAAGCTCTATGTCGGCGGCCAGGGCGAGTGGCTGCGCCTCAACCGGGCGATGCAGCTCGATCGGCGCGCGGCGCTGCGATCGGCATCGGTCGGCGGTGCGCAGATCATGGGCTTCAATCACCAGCTGGCAGGGTTCGACACGGTCGAAGCCTTTTGGGATGCGATGAAAGTCAGCGAGCGGGCGCATCTGGATGCGTTCGTGGCGTTCATTCGCAACCGCGGCTTGGTCAGCGCGCTGCGCGCGATCAGCAATCGCCATGCCGACTGCATCTCCTTCGCCAAGGGCTATAACGGCAGCGGCTATGCGGCCAACGAATATCATATCAAGATCGCCAGGGCGCACGCGAAGTACGCCGCGTAGCGGCTGCTCATCTGGGGGTATCGGTGGGGGTATCGGCTCCGGCCGAACGTGCGCAAACCCGTGCAAAACTGGGATTTCCCGCAACCGTTGATCCGGAGGGATTATCCGGATCACTCAAATCCCGATCAAATGCCGAAAATAGCGGATTTCTGCGGTTCTTTCCCGATCAGGGAACAAGGTGACACCATGCTGACAAATGCCGCGGTTAAGGCCGCGCTTCCTGCCGCGCGCTCCTACAAGCTCTGGGATGGCGGCGGGCTGCACCTGTTCGTGGCGCCGAGTGGCACCAAATCGTGGCGGCTGAAGCTACGCCTGGACGGGCGCGAGCAGCTGCTGACGCTTGGCCGCGCGCCCGATATGACGCTGGCCGCAGCGCGCCTCGAGCGCGATCGGCGCAAGGCGGCGCTGGCCGAACAGAGTGCCGGCGAGATCCAGCCGCAGACTTTCGGCCAGGTCGCTCGCGCCTGGCACGCGCATAACCTGAAGCGCTGGTCGCCGGTACATGCCGACGACGTGCTCGCGAGCCTCGAGCGCGATATCTTCCCCGCGATCGGCGACAGGCCGATCGGCGACATCCGCCCGGCCGAGCTGCTGGGCTCGATCCGCGCCATCGAGGCGCGCGGTCGGCGGGCCACCGCCTCGCGCGTCCGCCAGCGCGTATCGGCGATTTTCGGCTTTGCCATGGCGCACGATCTGGTCGCTGCAGATCCTGCAGCGCAGCTCGGCCGCGCGATGGCCGGTACCGGGCTGGTCCAGCCGCATCCTGCATTGCTCGATATCGCTGACTGCCGCGCGCTGCTGCATGCATGCATGCGCGCAGGCGCATCGCCGCATGTCCAGCTCGCCTCCCGATTCCTGGCTTTGACCGCGGTGCGCCTCGATGCGGTGCGCGGCATGCGCTGGGGCGAGATCGAGCTCGATTGCGCCGACACCGGCCGACCGGCCTGGCGCGTGCCGCCGGCGAGAATGAAGCTGGCCAAGGACAAGAAGGCCGATCCGCGGTTCGCCCATCTGGTGCCATTGAGTGCGCCGGCGATCGAGCTGCTGCGCGCGGCGTCCGACATCCAGGGCCGCGCCGATGGAGCACCGTTCGATCCGATGCAGCTGGTTTTCGCGCCGGCCGGCCGCACCTCGCCGATCGCGCGCGGGTCGATCGGGGCTCTGTATCGGCGCGCCGGCTTTGAAGGGCGGCACGTTCCGCACGGCTGGCGCGCGAGCTTCTCGACCATCCTCAATATCGATCTGGGCCCGGACTATCGCGATGCGATCGACCGGGCGCTGGGCCATGCGGAGAAGAACAAGGTCGAGGCCGCGTATAATCGATCGGGCATGATCGATCAGCGAACTGCGATCTTCGATCGCTGGGGTGAGCTGCTGGCCGCGTAAAACCCGGCCAGGCACTCGGTTCTAGCCTCGCAAGGCGGTGCCGCTGGCACGAGGCTTGCTCCTGGCCCCTGGACAGCCCGGGCGGCGCAAGCCGCCCCTGCGCGCCGGTGCGGGTTTGCACGGCGATGATCGTTTCACCATCGGGTTCGGGGTTTGGGGCCAGTTCAAAGCGCCCGGCGAAGCCGGACTATATCACCAGCTCCCGGTTTCTCTGCGGGTGGAAGATTCGCGCTTGTCCAACATGCGGGCGATGGATTTCAAGGTTTCCCCCAGGCGGCCGTCGACCGCGCCCATGGCCTCGAGATAGCGCTGGGCCGACAGCCCTTCGACCATGGCCTTCCATTCGGCCTGTCGCTGCTCTCCAGCCCATTTCACGTCGTCGGGCAGCGGGGCACGGCCCATCAGATGACGTACCATCTGCGCGACCTCTGGCGGGAGATCGAGCGCATAGGCGTTGGTGATCTGCTCGACCTGGGGACCGGTGGCGTTCTCGGTCGGCTTGGATCTGCGGATCCAGTGCAGGAAGCCCGCGTCGCGCAGGCGCTTCAGCGCGGCATGAACGGCCGAATAGGAGCGCCCGACCGCCTCAGCGATCGTGGCGATCGCAGGCTCAAGCCGCCCCTCCTTATAGTCGACGAAGGTCATGTACAGCGCCTCGAGCACCTCGATTGCGACATGGCCCAGCGCTCCGTTCCTGCAGCCAGGGCTCAGGCGCTGGCGCGCGCGCAGCGTTTTGCGCTCGAGCTCCTTGGCACTCTTCAGCACTGCGCCGCCATAGCGCCTGCCGCCACGTCGCGTGCCATCGCCGATCGGGCGCCAGAGGCGCTTTTCGATCTGCCCCTCATAATAGCTGTTGCGCCAGACCGGCTGGCCGGTGCGGCGCGTCTTGGTGAATTCCTTGCCGGCGATGACGTCGCCGATCGCGCGGCCGGTGCCGCTACGCCCTTCGATCGCTGCCGTCATGCCGCGATCTCCCAGAAACAGCCGAAGCCGGTGACCCGGCCCCAGCTTTCCCGATGCTTCAGGCGATAAGCGATTCCGGCGGGGGCAGGCCCTGCATCAACATGTCTGCCCAGGCCTGAGCTATCTGGCGACGGCGAGGCAGATACGCGGCGCGGTTGTAGATGGGCTCGACGCCAGGCTGCGCGTGCGCCAGCATGAGGTCGATGATCTTTCGATCGTCGATCCGGTCCTGGATTGCGCACTGTTCGTTCATAATCGTCGAGAAGCTCGATCGCCAGCCATGCGGCACGTGCACTCCCTCGAGCCCCGCGATCCGATAGAGCTTGCTGAGCGTGGAATCGCTGATCGGTTTGCGCCGGTCGCCAATGCCGGCGAACAGCCATGGCGTCTGAGGCGCGATCGCCAGCGCGGCCTGCACCGTTGCAGCTGCCTGACGCGAGAGCGGTATCAGGAAGTCGTGCGTGGCGTCCCGCTGCTTGTCCCTGGTGAGCTTCATGCGAGCTGCAGGCACATGCCAGAGCGGTTCCGGACCATCGAGCCCGATGAATTCGCGCTTGTCGGCCTGACAGACCATGGCGGGACGCGCGGCGGTCAAAGCCAGCAAACGCGAGGCCAGCAACACCGTCGCCGATGCGCCTTCCCGCGCTTCCGTCTGCTGCAGCACCGCACGTGCCGACTCGATCGTGATTGCTGCCGGTCGCCGGTGCGTCGTCGCGCTCTTCATCGCGCGGCTGATCATCGCGGCGGGATCCGTTGTGGCGAGGCCAGAGGCGATCGCCCAGACGAACACTTCCGAGATGTGCATGCGTACCTTGCGCGCCATGTTGAGCTTGTCCTGGGCTTCGACCCGCCGGACGACCTCCAGGACCATCGGTGCGGTGATCTCGCCGACGCGGCTCGGCCCCAGCAAACCGAAGGCGTGGTTCTCCAGGCGCTCGAGCACCTGCTTGCCATAGCGAGGCGACCAGCTGCTCTTCCGAGCCTCGTGCCAGGCACGTGCCAGCTGCTCGAAGCTGTCCGTCGGCTGGCGCGTGCGTCCGACTTTCACCACACGCTTCTCGGCGGCAGGATCGACGCCGCCGACGAGCTGCAGTCGCGCCTCGTCGCGCGCCATGCGCGCATCGCGCAACGACACTTCCGGATAGAGCCCCAGTGTAAGCGTCTTCTCGCGCCCCCTGAAGCTGTACTTCCACCGCCACGATTTGGTGCCGCTGGTCAGCACCATCAGATACAGTCCCCCCGAATCGAAAAGCTTGCGATTCGATGGCCCCGGTTTTGCCTGCCTGCAGGCCGCATCCGTCAGCAAAAGGATGCCCCGGCGATACCCCGTTCGATGCCCCAGTTTTCTGCGCGATGGATTGAGGTGCGGTGAGAATGCATGCGAGCGTAAATCGCTGAAATTCGGCGATTTCGCAAGGCCCGTGCGAGGGGATGATAAAGCATGAGAGCGGGAAATGGATGCCCCCCAAGGATTCGAACCTTGATTAACGGAGTCAGAGTCCGTGGTCTTACCATTAGACGAAGGGGCAATAGGCGGTCGCAATTAGGCGCGTCGGCGGACGCGGTCAAGACCCAAATCGCGACGAATCGGTGCCAAGCTTGCGCATTCACCGCATATTGGCTAGCCTTGGCCTCAAGTACCGGCGAAGCGTGGACATATTGGCCGCGTGGGCATGCCCGGATGAGAAAAAGAGCGATTTTGGCATGGTGGAGCGACCCACATCCATGCCGCAGGCCGAATCCCCCGCAATCACCCCGTCCGATGGCGGCAAGGTTGCCAAGGAACTGGCAAATCCTGCCAGAAATGGCCGGAATGCGGCACGACAGCGAGGCAGGTCCAAGACGGGTGCCCATCAGGGCCAGCGCGGCCCGGGGCCCGCACCCGGCACACCGACGCGAATCACCGAATCCAGACCGGCAAAGAGCGGCCATGGCGATCGTGGCGGCTGGAATGCCCGGCGAGCCTATGCCGCGATCGATCTCGGCACCAACAATTGCAGATTGCTGATCGCGAAACCGGCCGCGGACGGCTTTGTCGTGGTCGATGCGTTCTCCCGCGTCGTGCGGCTGGGCGAGGGCCTTGGCCAGAGCGGACGGCTGAGCGATGCCGCAATGGATCGCGCGGTCGCCGCTTTGTCGATCTGCGCCGACAAGCTGCGCCGCCGCCATGTCGCGCTGGCGCGGTCGGTCGCGACCGAGGCGTGCCGCAAGGCGAGCAACGGCCCGGCCTTTATCGATCGCGTGCGCCGCGAAACCGGGATCGTGCTCGACATCATCACCGCCGAGGAAGAGGCGCGGCTCGCGGTCCTTGGCTGTCATATCCTGCTCGAACCCGGCGATGGCCCGGCGCTGATCTTCGATATCGGCGGCGGATCGACCGAGCTCGTGCTGGTCGACAGCTCAGGCCCGGTGCCCGACATTCTCGACTGGATGAGCGTGCCCTGGGGCGTGGTGACGCTGACCGAGAGCGAGCGCTTCGATCATGACGATCCCGAGTCGCGCGCGGCCGCCTATACGCGCATGCGAGCGCGGGTGATGGACGGCTTTGCCCCCTTTGCCCGCCGGTTGCCGGAGCTGCCCGATGCAGAGCGGCGGCTGCTCGGCACCAGCGGCACGGTGACGACGCTCGCCAGCCTGCATCTCGACCTGCCTTGTTATAACCGCGACGCGATCGACGGGCTGATCGTGCCGTCCGAATCGATGCGCGCCATCAGCGCGCGGCTGGCGGGCATGAGCCTGAACCAGCGGCGCGAACTGCCCTGCATCGGCAAGGAGCGCGCCGATCTGGTGGTGGCGGGCTGCGCCATTCTCGAATCGATCCTCGACATATGGCCCGCCATGCGGCTGGGCGTCGCCGATCGCGGCATTCGCGAGGGCATATTGCGCGCATTGATGGGCAAGGATGCGCCGCAACCACGCTCCGCGCATGAGCAACGCGCATGAGCGGCGACGGCAAGGATGGCGGTGCCGGCAGCGGTAGCGGCGGCGGAAGGATTCCCGGCGATTCGCGGCGCAAGGCCAAGGGCAAATATGGCGATGGTCTCAAGCAACGGGTCAAGACTGCGCGCGGGCGCACCGCCTCGTCCAACCGCTGGCTCGAGCGCCAGCTCAACGATCCCTATGTCCGCAAGGCCAAGGCCGAAGGCTATCGCAGCCGCGCGGTGTACAAGCTGGTCGAGCTCGACGAGAAATTCGCCATCGTGCGCAAGGCGCGGCATGTGGTCGATTTAGGCATTGCGCCGGGCGGCTGGTCGCAGCTGGTGCGCCGGGTGAACCCCAAGGCGGCAGTGGTCGGCATCGACCTGCTGCCGGTCGACCCGATCGAGGGCGTCACCATCTTCCAGATGGACTTCATGGCCGATGATGCGCCGGGCAAGCTGATCGATGCGCTCGGCGGCAGGCCCGATCTGGTTCTGTCCGACATGGCGGCGAACACCGTCGGCCACAAGCAGACCGATCATCTGCGCACCATGGGGCTGGTCGAGGCGGCGGCGCATTTCGCGGTCGATCAGCTGATCGAGGGTGGGACCTTCGTTGCCAAGGTGCTGGCCGGTGGCACCGACAACGACCTGCTCACGCTGCTCAAGCAGCATTTCAAGACCGTGAAGCACGCCAAGCCGCCTGCCAGCCGCAAGGGCAGCAACGAATGGTATGTCGTGGCGCAAGGTCGCAAACCGCGAGCAGCGTCTGCGGGCGGCGACGAACTGGCCTGAAACTGGGGGTGATTCGCCTTGCCCTGTGGGGCGGAATGGCGATGCTGGGGGCTGATGCAGCCTGACCGATGCGCTGCCATGGACGTGGGGGCCTCATGATCCATCGCAATTTGCTGGTTCTGGCGTCGATCGTGTTCATCGACATGGCCGGTATCGGCCTGATCGTGCCGGTGATGCCGTCGCTGATCCAGTCGCTGACAGGGCAAGGCCTCGATCACGCGGCGACCTGGGGCGGCTGGCTGCTGTTCACTTATGCTGCGATGCAATTCCTGTTCGCGCCGGTGATAGGGGGGCTGAGCGACCGGTTCGGGCGGCGTCCGGTGCTGCTGGCGACACTGGCGCTTTTGGGCGTCGACTATGCGCTGATGGCTTTTGCCCCGAGCCTTGCCTGGCTGTTCGCAGGCCGCGCCATTTCGGGCGTGATGGGCGCAAGCTATGCCGCCGCGAACAGCTGCATCGCCGACAGCATTCCGGCCGAGCGGCGCGGGGCGGCGTTTGGCATGCTCGGCGGCGCGGGCGCAGCGGGCTTCGTGCTCGGCCCGGCGATCGGCGGGCTGATCGGCCAGTTTGGCGACCGGCTGCCGTTTGTCGCTGCGGCTCTGTTGTGCGCCGCCGGGGCGGTTTTCGGGCTGTTGCGGTTCGAGGAAACGCTTCTTCCCGAGCGGCGGCGGCGATTCGATCCCTTCCGATCCAATCCGCTGGGCACGATTCGCCGAATGCGGCGCATCCCGCTGGTCATGGGATGCCTCTGCGCGATCTTCCTGATGCAGCTCGCCAGCCAGGCGCAGCTTTCGGTCTGGGCCTATTATGGCACGGCGAAATTCGAGTGGACGCCTGCGGTCACCGGCGCAACCATCGCGCTGTTCGGCATATTGCTGGTTTTGACCCAGGGCGTGCTGTCGGGCAAGGCCATCGCCCGGTTCGGCCCGGTGCGCACCGCGACGATCAGCCTGCTGTTCTCGATCCCCTCGTTTCTGACGCTCGCCTTTGCGCCGAGCACGCCCGTGGTGATCCTGGGTGTGATCATCGGCGCCATCCCGGGCATGTGCTTCCCGGCGATGCAGCAGCTGATGAGCCCCCGCGTGGCCGAAGATGCGCAGGGCGAGTTGCAGGGTGCCATCGCCAGCACCATCAGCCTGACCGCGATCATCGGGCCGCCGCTGATGACCGGGGTGTTTGCCGCTTATGCCGATGCCCAGGGCCCTTTCTTCCCGGGCGCACCCTTTGTCGTTGCAGCAGGGCTGATGGCGGGCGCGGTGACGGTGCTGACGGTCACGCTGCTGCGCCATGCCGGGCAACCCTCCGCCGCCTGAGCGCAGCAAAAAGCCCCGCCCGCGATGTGCGGACGGGGCTTTTTAGCGTTACCCTTGCAGAGCGATCAGAAACGGCCGCGCAGGGTGATGCCATAGGTGCGCGGTTCGCCCAGGAAGGCCGAGAAAATCTGGCGTCCACCGGGGAATTGCGGATCGACGAACGGCGCTGCGGTCGTACCGGCCTGGAACGGGCTGTTGATCGCGACCTGGGTGAAGTCCTCGTTGAACAGGTTCTGTGCCCAGAGCTCGACCGCCCAGGCCTGGTCCGGACCGCGCAGGCCGACGCGTGCGTTGACCACCACGAAGCTCGGCTGTTCCTTCTGCGGGAACAGGTCCGATCCGGTGTTGAAGGCATCGGTCACGCGGGTGTCGAGATAGACCAGACCCGAGAGGCCGTTATTGCCGATATCCGGCGTCCAGGCCATCGATCCGGTCAGCGTCAGCTCGGGCGCGTTCGACAGGTTGTCGCCGGGCAGCTTGCGCAGCGCCGGATCCAGCGGCGCGCCGTTGCGGTTGCCGATCAGGTTGTTGCGATAGCTGGTATCGGCATAGGTCAGACCGCCATTGACCGTGAAGGTGCGCGACGGACGGATCGAGGCTTCGAGCTCGACGCCTTGGGCGACCACGCCATAGGTCACGTCGCCACGGGCACAGCCGCCGGTCGTGGCGCTGAGATCGCGGTCGGCGCCGGCGAGATCGGTCGAGCAGCCGTTGACCGTCTGCACCAGGAAGACGGTGCCGTTGAAGGTGTTGAGCTGGAAATTCTCGAACTGCTGACGGAACAGCGCGAGGTTGATGGTCAGCGGACCGCGCGAATATTTCGCGCCCAGTTCGAACGCATCGACGATTTCCTGGTCGAACTGCAGGTTGCGCACCAGCGCCTGCGCACCGCCGACCGCCGCGAAGGTGGTCACCGGAGCGCCGCCCAGCGGAGCGACGACCGGGCCCTTGAGCGCCGAACGGTCGAGGTTGAAACCGCCTGCCTTGTAGCCGCGCGAATAGCTGCCGTAGAGCAGCAGATCGTCGGTGGGCTTCCACGACAGCACCGCAGTGCCGGTGAACTCGTTCTCGCTGCGGCGATCGCGGATCGATACGCCGTTGAGCTCTGCGGTCGAGTTGCCCTGGCAGCCCAGGCCGACCAGAGCGCCAGCCAGCGCGCGTGCGGTGGCATTGGGGCTGATCAGATCGTCGGTGAGCGATGCCTGCAGGCGGGTACAGACGGTGTTGTCGTTGCTGAAGGTCGCGTTGAAGCGCTTGCGCTCGTTGGTGTAGCGCAGGCCGACCGTCAGATCGAGATTGTCGGTGATGTGGAAGATATTGTGCGTGAAGAACGCATAGTTGCGGCTGTTCTGGAAATAGCGATCGCTGATCGAGCCGAGATTGTTGAGCGTATCGAGCAGCGCGAAGCCGTTGGCGATATCCGCGCCGGTCTGTCCACCGCCGCTCGCCGCAGCCAGCGTGGCGGGACCCACGCCGGGTACGACGCATCCCGGCGAGGTCGGCGAATACAGGCCGGCGAGACCGCCGCCCGAGATGATGCGGCAGGTGGCGAAGCGGCCATATTGGTTGCCGAAGCGCAGGTTGTCGCGCACGGTCAGGTCTTCGTCGGCGAAATAGCCACCGACCAGCCAGTCGAGCTTGCCGTCGAACGCCTCGCCCTGCAGGCGCAGTTCCTGGGTGAAGGTCTTGAACTGACGGAACTGGGCGTCGGTATCGTCGGCGCGATAGAGAATGTCGACCGCGCTGTAATCGGTGTCCGAGGCCTGGCTGTTCTTGTAATAGCGATAGCCGGTGATCGAGGTCAGCGTTGCGCCGCCCATGTCCCAGTTCACTTCGAGCGAGAGACCGCCATCCTTGGTCTTGCCGTTATAGGTGCGGCCGCGGGTGACGAAGGTGTTGCGGCTGAACGGATCGTTGAACGAACCGATCGGCTGGCCGAGGTCGCGCAGCACGTTGATGATGTTGTTGCCCGTGGTCTGGAGCGGCGCGAGCGGAGTCGACGGGTTGTTGAGGTCGCCGATCAGCGGGTTGAAATCGCGGCCCAGATAAACCGCACCGCAGCAGCGCTCGTCGCGGTTGGTATAGTCGGCGATGAAGCGGAACGAGACCGCATCCACCGGCTCCCACAGCAGCTGGCCCTTGACGAAATAGCGGTCGCGATTGTTCAGGTCGATATTGTTGTTCACATCGCGCAGGAAGCCGTCGCGCTTTTCGTACACGCCGTCGAAGCGCGCCGCGAGCGTTTCGCTCAACGGGCCGGTGAGGCCGGCCTGCAGACGGATATTGTCGAAATTGCCATAGGTCGCCTCGCCAAAGCCGCCGAATTCGAATTCGGGCTTTTTCGAGTAGATCGACAGGATACCGGCCGAGGCGTTGCGGCCGAACAAGGTGCCCTGCGGACCGCGCAGCACTTCCACCCGGTCGAGCTCACCCAGTTCGTTGAGACCGATGCCCGAGCGCGAGCGATAGACGCCGTCGATGAACACCGCGACCGAGCTTTCGAGGCCCGGATTGTCACCCACCGTGCCGATACCGCGGATACGCGCCGATCCGTTCGCCTCGTTGCCGGTGGAGGATACGAGCAGCGAGGGGACGACCTGGTTCAGCTGGCGGATGTCGTTGGCGCCGGTATTCTCGAGCGTTTCGGCGTTGACGGCCGACACCGCGACCGGAACGTCGGACAGCAGCTGCTCGCGGCCCTGGGCCACGACGACGATGGTGTTGCTGTCGTTGACGCCTTCCTGATCCGTATCCTGCGCCAGGGCGGGGCTCGCCATGGCCACCAGGCCGGCTGAAAGCATGAGGGACACACGGCTGGCTTTGCCGAAACGCATGGGCATATCTCTCTCCTGATTGTGGTCTCTCTGGCGGTCATGCGCCGCCTTGACGTGAACGTTAGACCAAAATCGGCGGGATTCCAGCGGTTGCGCGGGCTGCCCGCAAAAATGCAGAGTGTTGTCGCGAAAACGCAACACCAGTTATGCAAGTGACTTTATCGCCGGAATTCTGCCGTTTTTTGCAAGTCGAAGCGCAAGGCCGCGCTTTCCGTAGCGACAAAGGCATGAGGGCCTGCGCCCAGAACGGACAGAATAGCCGGGTCATCGGCATCGAGCCCTCCGGTCAATGCACCGAAGGCGGGCAGGATCAGCCGGTCGGAACAGGCGACGAAACAGGGGCGCGAGACCGTCCGCCCGCGCAGCCGTACCCTGAGGCGCGGATGGAAATGGCCCGAAAGTTCGGGCACGCTCCTGCGCGATTCGGCCTTGTGGCGCAGCGCCAGCCCGGCAAGTTCGGCCTCTTCGATTACCCTGCCGCCGAAACCGGTTTCGAGCGCGCTGTCATGGTTGCCGGTGATCCAGTGCAGCGCGATCCGGCACGACAGGCTTTCGATCCGCGCAGCGAGCGCCGGGTCGAGCCGCGAGGCGCCGTCACTGTCGTGGAAATTGTCGCCCAGGCACCACAGGCTGGTCGCGCCCGAGGCCGCGAGCGCGCGTTCGAGCCGGTCGAGCGTCGCCGCGCTGTCATAGGGCGGCAGCATCTGCCCGCCCCGTGCATACCAGCTCGCCTTCTCGAAATGCAGGTCGGCCACGAACAGCGCCTTTTCGCGCGGCCAGTAGAGCGCGGCGCGATCGACGATGACGAAATCCTGCCCGGCGAACGAAAGGGGAACCATGGCTCTGCCATGCCGCAGACATCGGGGTGTTGCAAGCCCGGTGCTTGGCAGATCGTCGCACGCCGATTATGGGGCAGCGCATGACCTTGCCCACCGACTATCCGCTGACCGTCGCGGCGCTCTATCATTTCGCGCCGATCGCGGAGCCTCAGGCCGCGCGCGATGCGCTGCACGCGCTGTGCGAGGCGCAAGCGCTGTGCGGCACGCTGCTGATCGCGCACGAGGGCGTCAACGGCACGCTGGCGGGGCCTGGAGACGGGATCGCAGCTTTGGTCGATGCCATCCGCGCGATGCCGGGCTTTGCCCCGATCGAGGTCAAATATTCGGGCGCGCATATGCCCCCATTCAAGCGGCTCAAGGTCAAGGTGAAGCGCGAGATCGTGACGATGGGCGTGCCCGATATCGACCCAGTGCATGGCCAGGGCGCCTATGTCGAACCCGCGGACTGGAACGCGCTGATCGCCGATCCCGATACGGTGGTGATCGACACGCGCAACAGCTTCGAATTCGCGCAAGGGACCTTTGCCGGCTCGGTCGATCCTGGCACCGAGCGATTCACCCAGTTTCCCGCATGGTTCGATGCGCAGGCCGAGCAGTTGCGCACTTCGGGCAAGAAGATCGCGATGTTCTGCACCGGCGGCATCCGCTGCGAAAAAGCGACCGCCTATGTCCGCGCGCAGGGTTTTGACGAGGTCTATCACCTCAGGGGCGGCATCCTGAAATATCTGGAACAGGTGCCCGCCGAGCAATCGCTGTTCGAGGGCGGCTGCTTCGTGTTCGACGAGCGCGTCGCGCTGGGCCAGGGGCTCGAACTGCTCGATGTCGAGCGTGCGGTGGCGAAAGGTGGCACCGACTAAATCCCGTTTTCCGGCGAAAGCCGGAATCCAGAAGCGGCTACAGCACCACCTCGCCCTTAGGCTCCGGCTTTCGCCGGAGAACAGGAAAATTTAACGCCGTCCGAAGGTGCTCTTCACCAGCCGCGTCACCAGCCCGGAAAGGCTGCGATAATTCGCCAGCTGGTAGGTCGATTCCACGCCGAGTTCGCGCACCAGGCGGCGGTGCGCCTCGGGCAGCGCGTGATAGGGCACGCCGGGCAGCAGATGGTGCAGCGCATGGTAGCGCAGGCCCACCGGCGCCCAGAGCTCGGGCAGCAGGCCGGGCGGTGGCACGTTGACGCTGTCGAGATATTGCGCGGTGACGCTCATCGGCTCCTCCTCGTTCTCCCACAGATGCGCGACCAGCGTGCGTACCTGGTTGAGCACCATGGTGCCCGAGACGATGGCAAGACCGATCAGGAAGGCGCGCAGCGGCAGCGTGCCGGTCGCGACCAGCGCGATCAGCGTCATCGCCCAGGCGCTGGCGAGCGTTTCGAGCACCAGCCAGTGGCGGCGCGCCTGACCTTCGGGCATGACGCGGCGGAAGGCGGGGTTGATGACGAGCCCCGAATAGCGCTCCACGACGATGCGGCGCAGCGGCGGGATGATCAGCGAGAGCGGCGACAGCACGCCATAGCGCACGATAAGGCCGATCGGGCCCAGGGCCGCGACCAGCACGAACAGCGGCACCGTCCACGGCTTCATCAGCGCGAGCGGCAGATATTCGGGGTCCTTGACCGTGCCATAGCGCAGCCGCTGGTGGTGCAGATTGTGCACGCCCTCGTACATGAAGCTGGGAATGAGCAGCGGAATGCCGACCAGCGCGTTCCAGCCGGCATTGAATCCGGGGACGGCATCGGGGCGCAAATGAGTCAGTTCGTGGATGAAGCTGCCAGCGCGGTAGAGCGCCAGGATCGCGACCAGCGCGCACAGCAGCGCCAGCCCGGTGCCATCGACCAGGATCGCGCCGACCAGCGCGCCATAGCCGACCGCGACCGAGGCGAGCATGTCCGCCCAGTAAACGCCCGGCTTCGCGGCGTTGAGATCGCGCGTCAGCGATGCGGCCGCGCGGATCATCGCCATGTCGTCGGGCACCTGGCCGCTGGCGCGCGCCAGGGTCGCGCCCTGGGCGGCACTGCGGCCGGAATCGGAAAGGGGGAAACTGCTAGCCATGATGTTCCTGTACTGATCGCCCGCTTAAGCCACGGCAACGTGGCAGCATGATGGCAATATCTGGCCCGCAATTCCTTGACACAGATCATGGCGGAGCGACAAAGGGCACGGCCCTTTGGGGCTTCCATGACGATGAAGGATGAGTTTTGGCGGACCAGCAGCAGATAAGCGTCAGCCCGGTGAACGACAAGGCCGCCCTCAAGGCGTTCGTCGATATCGCCTATGATCTGAATGCCTCCGACCCGGCCTGGGTGCCGCCCCTGCGCGCCGAAGTCTACGAGATGTTCAATCCGGCCAAGAACCCGTTTTATGGCCATGCCACCGTCCAGCCGATGATCGCGCGGCGCGATGGCAAGGTGGTGGGGCGCATTTCGGCGCATATCGACCATCTCGCGCTGACCCAGCCGGTCGAACAGGGCATGGGCCCCGGCACTGGCAATTTCGGCATGTTCGAGGCGGCGGACGAGGCCGTAGCCCGCGCGCTGCTGAACGCCGCCGAGCAATGGCTGCGCGACCAGGGCATGACCCGCGCGCTCGGCCCCTTGAGCCTGTCGATCTGGGACGAGCCGGGGCTGCTCACCTTCGGTCATGACCGCCCGCCGATCATCATGATGGGGCATCACAACCGCGCCTATCAGGGCTGGATCGAGCGCGCCGGCTACACGCCCGCCAAGAAGCTGCTGTCCTACGAGCTGCCGATCGTCGAGGGCTTTTCGCCGCTGGTCCAGCGCATCGTCGCCGCCGGGCGCAAGAACGAGCGCATCCGGCTGCGCAAGGTCGACAAGAGCCGGTTCGACGAGGATGCTGCGACGATCCTGGCGATCCTCAACGATGCCTGGGGCGAGAACTGGGGCTTCGTGCCGATCACCGATGCAGAGGTCGCCTATATCGGCAAGAAGCTGCGCCCGCTGGTGCGCGAGGACCTGATCATGATCGCCGAATATGACGGCCGTCCTGTCGCGTTCCTGATGACGCTGCCCGATATCAACACCGTCACCGCACCGCTTAACGGATCGCTCTTCCCCTTCGGCTGGGCCAAGCTGCTCTGGTGGCTGCGCACCTGCCGTTCGCCCAGCGTGCGCGTGCCGCTGATGGGCGTGGTCAAGGACCTGCAGAACACGCGCATGGCCGCGCAGCTTGCCTTCATGCTGATCGAGACGATCCGCGTCGAGGCGGTGAAGAATTACGGCACCGTGCGCGGCGAGATCGGCTGGGTGCTCGAGGACAATCAGGGCATGAACGCGATCGCCGATGCGATCGAGAGCAAGGTCAACCGCGAATATCTGATCTACGAAAAGCCGCTCTGATCGCCTGACCGGACTGCCGGGCGTTCAGACCATTGCAACATTCGCGCGTTAAGGCGTCCGGCCGGCCCGGCGCGGCGGGGATTTGACGCCCCGTTTTGCGCCCTCTAGACGACACGCAAACGCTGTGGAGCTTATCCCCTTATGAAGATCGCGATGATTGGTTCGGGCTATGTCGGCCTGGTGTCGGGTGCCTGTTTCGCCGATTTCGGCCATGACGTGGTCTGCGTCGACAAGGATCCGGCCAAGATCGAATCTCTGCTCGCCGGCAAGATGCCGATCTACGAGCCGGGGCTTGAAGGGCTGGTTGCCGCCAATGTGCGCGCTGGCCGCCTGTCGTTCTCGACCGATCTGCCCTCGAGCGTCGCCGATGCCGATGCGGTGTTCATCGCGGTGGGCACGCCCTCGCGCCGCGGCGACGGCTTTGCGGACCTCAGCTATGTGCGCGATGCCGCGCGCGAGATCGGCGAATCGATCCGCAAGCGCTGCGTCGTCGTCACCAAGTCGACCGTGCCGGTGGGCACCGGCGACGAGGTCGAGAAGATCATCCGCCAGACCGCGCCGGAAGCCGATTTCGAGGTCGTCTCCAACCCCGAATTCCTGCGCGAGGGCGCGGCGATCGGCGATTTCAAGCGGCCCGACCGCATCGTCGTCGGCACCGAGGTCGAATGGGCACGCGAATATATGCGCGAGATCTACCAGCCGCTGTTCCTCAATGAATCGCCGATCCTGTTCGTTTCGCGCCGCACGTCCGAGGTAATCAAATACGCCGCCAACGCGTTTCTCGCGACCAAGATCACCTTCATCAACGAAATGGCAGATCTGTGCGAGAAGGTCGGCGCGAACGTGCAGGACGTCTCGCGCGGCATCGGGCTCGATGGCCGGATCGGCTCCAAGTTCCTGCACGCAGGCCCCGGCTATGGCGGCAGCTGCTTCCCCAAGGACACGCTCGCGCTGATGAAGACCGCGCAGGACCATGAGGCGCCGCTGCAGATCGTCGAGGCCGTGGTGCGCGTCAACGACCTGCGCAAGCGCGCGATGGCGCGCAAGGTGATCGCGGCGATGGGCGGCGATGTCGAGGGCAAGCGCATCGCGATGCTGGGCCTGACCTTCAAGCCGAATACCGACGACATGCGCGATGCCCCCGCCATCGTCATCGCCCAGGGGCTGATCGACGCGGGCGCCGAGGTCATCGCCTATGATCCCGAGGGCATGGAGGCAGCCGCCGCACTGATGCCCGGCGTGACGATGGCCGAAGGCGCCTATCAGGCATTGCAGGACGCCGATTGCGCGGTGATCGTCACCGAATGGGACGTGTTCCGCGCCCTCGCGCTGCCGCGCGTGCTCAGCACCATGCGCGGCAACACGCTGGTCGATCTGCGCAACATCTATAAGCCCGAGCAGATGAGTGCGGCGGGCTTCCATTATGTGAGCGTCGGCCGCTGAGCTGACAGGCGGGGGGAGACAAGGGCATGACACGGCGGATTGCGGTGATCTTCGGCACGCGGCCCGAGGCGATCAAGCTGTTCCCGGTGGTGGCCGCGCTCCAGGCCGCGCCGGATCTGGAGCCGGTGGTGCTGGTCACCGGCCAGCACCGCGAGATGCTCGACCAGGTGCTGGAAATCGCCGGGCTGGTGCCCGATCATGACCTCGCGCTGATGCAGCCGGGTCAGAGCCTCGACGAGATCAGCGCGCGGCTGCTCACCGGCATCGGCAGCGTGCTCGATGCCGAAAAGCCCGACATGGTGATCGTGCAGGGCGATACCGCGACCGCGATGTGCGGCGCGCTCGCCGCCTATTATCGCAAGATTCCGGTCGCGCATGTCGAGGCGGGCCTGCGCTCGGGCAATATCTATCATCCCTGGCCCGAAGAGGTGAACCGCAAGATCATCGGATCCTTCGCCGACCTGCACTTCGCACCGACCGAAACCGCCGCCAGCGCCCTGCGCCGCGAGGCGGTGGACGAGGCGAAGATTCTGGTCACCGGCAACACCGTGATCGATGCGCTGCACTGGGTGACCGGCAAGCTCGCCGCCGATCCGGGCCGGGCGGGCCTGCTCGCCCCGGTCGAGGCGCGCTTTGCGGGCAAGCGGATCATCGGCGTCACGACGCACCGGCGCGAGAATTTCGGCAGCGGGATGGACGATATCGCCCATGCCATTCGCGAACTCGCCGCGCGCGACGATGTCGCGATCATCTTCCCCGTGCATCTCAATCCGCAGGTGCGTGCCGCGATGCTGCCAATCCTGGGTGGGCTGGACAATGTCGCGCTGCTCGAGCCGCTCGACTATCTCAACTTCACCCGGCTGCTGCAGATTGCCGAGCTGATGCTGACCGATAGCGGCGGCGTGCAGGAAGAGGCTCCGGCGCTCGGCAAGCCCGTGCTGGTGATGCGCGACACCACCGAGCGGCCCGAGGGCGTCGCGGCGGGCACGGCGAAGCTGGTCGGCACCGACCGCGCGACGATCATCGCCGAAGCGACCCGGCTGCTCGACGATGGGCAAGCTTATGCCGCGATGGCGCAGGCGCACAATCCCTTTGGCGACGGCAAGAGCTCAGCCCGGATCGTCAATGCCATCAGCGCCTGGTTCGCCCGCCTATAGCCAGCCCTGGCTGCGCAGCACCGGCTGCATCGCCCTCGACACCGGCGCGCTGATATTACCGGGCAGCGCCAGTTCCATCCGGCCCGATTGCTGGCGCACCGCCTGCACCGCATCGCGCGCAACCCACCAGCTGCGATGCACGCGCGCGCCCGCCGAATCGTCGAGCAGCGCACAGGCATCGGCCATGCGCATCAGCACCAGATCGCTGCCCAGATCGGTATGCACGCGCAGATAATGGTCCTCCGCCTCGATCGCGATCAGCCGTCCGGCGCGCAACCGGTGCGGCAGCTTTTCGGCGAGCAGCGGCGGAAGCGCGGAATGATCGGTCACGGGGGCTTCGGCAGAGGTCGATGCGGGCGCAGGCTCGGTTGCAGGCTGCGGCATGGGCACGACCGCCGCCTGGACGACCTGGTGTCCAGTCGCCAGATAGTTGATCGTGGTGAGCACCACCGAAATGAGCAGCACCGCCAGCCAGAATTCGAGCACGACGATCGGCGTGATCAGACCGATGCCGAAGAACAGCGCGCTGACCACGATGACGACGAAGCTGTGCGGCAGCGACACTAGCAGCGCGACCAGCCCGGCCTCTGCCCAGCGATGCGCCGCGAGGCCGCCCCAGCCGCGCACCAGCGCATTGACCCCCAGGCCGAGCAGCGATCCGGGCAGGATCACCGCCGCCCAATAGGCAAAGCGCTGGAGAAAGGGCGCAGCCTGGGTGCCCATCGCGCCCAGATAGGCGAGCACCGCCGCCGCGATTATCCCGATGACAAGTCCCCGCAATGCCTGGCTTTTCGCATCCCAAGCATTTCGCGAAGCGTGAACGGCAGGGGGTGGCAACTCACGCATCAGGGCGGGCAACTCGCGTAACCGGACAGGACAGCCGGGTCTAGCTGCGCCAGGGTGAGGGGGTCAAGCATGGCCCCGTCGCCATCGCAACCCGCAAGGAGAACCAGACCCATGAAAGCCCTGTATCTCGCCGCCACGCTCGCGCTTGCCACCGCCGGAAACGGCATCGCCTGGGCCAGCGCGCCCGCTACCGCCCCTGCCGCCTCCAACGCGGCGCTGACCGTTACCTTCGAGCAGATCGAGATGCCTGAGGGCCAGATCCTGCTCAGCCTCTATGACAACGAAGGTGCGCACGATGCGGGCGGCAAGCCGGTGCGCGCCGCAATGGCCAAGGTGGAAGGCAAGACCGTCTCGGTCCGCTTCGAGGGCCTCGCGCCCGGCCGCTATGCGATCAAGGCGTTTCATGATGTCGATGGCGACGGCAAGATGAAGACAAACCCCTTCGGCATGCCGCTCGAACCCTTTGCCTTTTCGAACAACGCCAAGCCCGTGGGCGGCCCGGCGCGCTGGCAGGCGGCCAGCTTCGACGTACCCGCCGGCGGTTCCGAAACCCGCATCGCGATCCAGTAAGGACACGATCTCATGAACCGTCGTGATCTGCTGATCGGTGGAGGCCTGGCCGCGCTCGGCACCCTCGCCCCCGTTACCGCCCGTGCCGCTGCCGCCGTGGCTACCGCGCCCGACTGGACGCTGGGCACCACCGACATTCTGGCAGACATCGCCCCGCGCAGCCTCCGCCGCATCCAGGGCCGTGCGCCCGATCTGGCCGGCACGCTCTACCGCAACGGACCGGCGCGCTTCCGGCGGGGCGACAGCGCTTCAGGCCACTGGTTCGATGGCGACGGGCTGATCCGCGCCTGGCAGCTGCGCGGCAACGAGGCACGGCTCGCCGCGCGCTTTGTCGATACGCCCAAGCGCCGCCTCGAGGAAAAGCTCGGCCGCATCGTCCAGCCGGGCTTCGGCACGCTCGAGCAGCCCGGCGCGCTCGTCGGCAGCTCCGACGATACCAATGCCGCCAACACGCATGTCATCAAGGCGGGCAATCGCCTGCTGGCGCTATGGGAGGCGGGCTCTGCCACCGCAATGGACCCGGGCACGCTGGACACGATCGGCCAGGTCACCTTTCGCGACGACCTGAAGCACATGCCCTTCCTCGCGCATCCGCGCATCGAGCCCGATGGCCGCATCTGGAACATCGGATCGGGCGGGGCGGCGGTCTATGTCTGGCGGCTGTCGAAGCATGGCACGTTCGAGGCGGGCGAAGCGGTGAAGCTGCCGATGGCGAGCTATATCCATGATTTCACCGCGACCGCGCGACACCTGGTGATCCTGTGCCAGCCCTGGATCGCGGGTGCGATGAAGCTGCCCTTCTCGAAAAGCCTGACCTGGCAGCCCGAATTGGGATCGAAGGTGCTGGTGCTCGACAAGGACGACCTGTCGAAGGCCCGCGTGTTCGATCTGCCGCCGCTCTCCTTCTTTCATCTGGGCGATGCCTGGGAAGAGACGGACGGCACGATCCGTTTCGATGGCTGCTTCCACAAGGACGTGACCTTTGCGGTCGAAGGCGCACCCGGGCTGGTCGAGGGACGCTATGTCCATGCCGAACGGCCCGAGCTTAACCTGGTCGCGCTGCACCCCGATGGCCGCGCGACGCTGACGCCGGCCGGGATCACCGCCGAATTCCCGCGCAGCGCGCCCGAGCGGGCCGGCTTGCCCCGGTCGGCCACGGTGCATGTCGGCGGCTATACCGGCGACCGGCCGTTTGCGCGCAGCGTCGGCAGCTGGGACTGGGTCAGGGGACGCCATGACAGCTTCGATTTCGGCGCGCGGCATCTGGTCGAGGAATTCGTGCCCGCAGGCGCGCATCACCTGATCGGCACCACGCTTAACCTCGACGCCAGCGCCACCGAGCTGCACCTGTTCGATGCCCGCCGCATCGCCGATGGCCCGGTGGCGAGCTGGCGCAGCGACATCGCGCTGCCGGTCAGCTTCCATGGCAGCTGGGTCAGCGCCTGACGGGTGCGACGAAAGGCGGGTCAAGCCACTGGTCGCGTCACGATGCGTGCGTTAGAGCAGGGAAATGTCCTCTGCCTTCATTGCGCTCCAGCATCTCGTACCGCAGCACGCGCTGACCCGGCTCGCCGGACGGCTGGCGGCGAGCGAGAGCCCCTGGCTGCGCGACCGGATGATCCGCCGCTTTGCCGCCGCCTATAATGTCGACATGGGCGAGGCGGCGCGCGGCTTCGGACAGTTTGCCAGCTTCAACGACTTCTTCACCCGCGAGCTCAAGCCCGGAGCGCGTCCGCTCGCCGATGCGGGGCGCTTCATCCTCAGCCCCGCCGACGGCGCGGTCAGCCAGGCGGGGCCGATCCGCGACGGGCGCATCATCCAGGCCAAGGGGCGCGACTACAGCGTCGAGGAGCTGCTCGGCGGCCAAAGCGGCGACGCGCACCGTTTCGATGGCGGGCAGTTCGTCACCATTTACCTGAGCCCGCGCGACTATCACCGCGTGCACATGCCGGCGGCGGGAACGCTGCAATCGACCGTATACCTTCCCGGCAAGCTGTTCTCGGTCAATCCGGGCACCGCCGCAGGGGTCGACCGGCTGTTCGCGCGCAACGAGCGCCTGGCATGTCTGTTCGACGGGCACGATGGGGTGTTTGCGAGCGTGATGGTCGGCGCGATGATCGTCGCCGGGATCGACACCGTCTGGCCGCACCGTTTTGCCGACCATGAAACCGCGCCGGTCGCCGAGGATTTCTCGGCTAGCGGTTTCCACCTCGCGGCGGGCGACGAGATGGGCCGCTTCTATCTGGGATCGACCGTGGTGCTGCTGTTCGAGCCGGGCCGCGTTGCCTGGACCGATGCGCTTCAGCCCGGCGCGACGCTGCGCATGGGCCAGGCGATCGGAAAGCGGTTGTCGGGAGGATGAGGGGCCGCCTGAGCGGCGGAACCCCGAAGTGACTGGTGCGGTCAAGAAGACTCGAACTTCCACGGGCTTTCGCCCACAACGACCTCAACGTTGCGCGTCTACCAATTCCGCCATGACCGCACAGTCCAGCAATTCGCGGGGATTTCGGCCGTTTCGACGGCCCTGCCCGCGTGGCAGGCCGCGCCATTAGCAAAGCGTAACGCCCATAGCAACAAGGGAATCTCGTGTGCCTGTCAGGCAGCGCGTGCGATCAGTTGCGCTTGGCCCAGGCGATCTCGGCCGAGGTGGCAGAGCGCGGAACATCGACCATCGCCTGGCGGAAATCGGCCGACTGGCCTGGCTCCAGCTTCTCGACCGGCGGGTTGATGATCCAGTTGAACACTACCCGGTCCTGCGCATCGCGCAGCACCACCAGCATCGGCGGCACATCCTGCGCGCGCTGGCTCAGGTTCTTGATCGTGCCCGAGGCGCTGAAATATTCGGTGCCGTTGGGCAGGGTGCGCCGTTCCTGCTTCTTGGGCGGGAAATCGATCACCAGATCGGGCTCGACCTCGGCAAAGGGCAGGCTGTAATCGGCGATGAAGCCGGGCAGTCCGAAGGTCTGGATCGCCACCGCTGCCCCCGATGCAACGAGCGCAAAGGCGACCGCACCGATCATCCACAGCTTGGCCGGGTTGCGGCGCGGACGGAAGGGCGGCTCGTGGCTGAAGCTGCTCGGCCGATCGGCCAGCGCGTCGTCGGCATAGCTGGCGACGATCGGACGGTCGACCGGAGGAACCGGCCGGGGCAGCGGCGGCAATTCGGGCTCCGGCTCGCGCGCGGATTCGGGCTCGACCGGCACCGGCGCGACCATCGGCGGCTCCGGGCTCGCTGCCGGCGGCGGCGCAGGCGCAGCCGGTCTTGGCTCGGATTCGACCGGCGCTGCTGGCGAAGCGGCAGGTGCTGCCGGTTCCGCGACCGGCGCAGGTGCGGGGGTGGGCGCAGGCTGCACTACCGGATCGGCGACCGACTCCGGCGCGGGAATGCCCGGACCATGCTGGAACCAGCTGTGCCCGCACTTGGCGCAACGCACCGATCGTCCATCGATAGCGATGGCGCTGTCGGGAACCGCATAGCGGGTGTTGCACGCAGGGCACGCAATAATCATGGCGTTTCTAACCATGATGGGCGAATCGCCGCAAGGGGCTTGCAGCGCCTGCAAACGCGGTGACCCCATGTTTTCCACTGCTGATTGCACGCAAGGGCGGTTTTTCAACGGCTTGACGCCATGGCAGCGGGATTTGGCAGTGCGGGTGACGTGAGGGTGCGCATTCCCATTGCCTGTTTGGGCCGCGCCGCGCTATCGCCGCTGTATGAGCGCCCCGCAGATGGCCCCTTCGGTCGAAAGCATCGTCCAGTTCGAGAATGTGGGGCTGCGCTATGGCACCGGGCCCGAAGCGCTGATCGATCTGTCGTTCACGCTCTTTTCCGGCCAGTTCTATTTCCTCACCGGCCCGTCGGGCGCGGGCAAGTCCTCGCTGCTCAAGCTGCTCTATCTGGCGCAGCGGCCCAGCCGCGGGATGATCCGGCTGTTCGGCAGCGACCTCATGACGCTGGCGCGCGACCGGCTGCCCGGCTTTCGCCGTCGCATCGGCGTCGTCTTCCAGGATTTCCGGCTGGTGCCGCACCTCTCTGCATTCGACAATATCGCGCTGCCGCTGCGCATCGCGGGGATGCGCGATGCCGATATCGCGACGCCCGTGCGCGAGATTCTCGACTGGGTGGGGCTGAGCGCGCGCGGCGATGCCCTGCCTGCGACGCTTTCGGGCGGCGAGCAGCAGCGCGTGGCGATCGCGCGCGCGGTCATCACCCGGCCCGACATTCTCGTCGCCGACGAACCCACGGGCAATGTCGATCCCGATATGGCGGTGAAGCTGCTGCGGCTGTTCGAGGCGCTCAATCGCATGGGCACCACGATCATCGTCGCGACGCATGACGTGCACCTGATGACGCGGATCAAGCGCGCGCAGATGATGCGGCTGGAAGGCGGGCGCCTGTCCGACCCCACCGGTGCGCTGCGCTATCCGCCGCGCCCGTCCGACATGACCGGCTGGGGCGACATGCCCGGCAAGCCCGGCGAGGCACGCTGATGCTCGGCGCGCTCTTCCCCACCGGGCACGACCGGCGCCTGATCCCGCAGGCGCGGCTGACCGGGCCGATGCCCTGGGTAATCGCGGTGATGCTGTTCCTCACCCTGCTCGCCGCTGCGGCAGCGCTGGCGCTGGGCAGCGCGGCGCAGCAGATCAATGCGGATCTTGCGGGCCGGGCAACGGTGCAGATCGTCAATGCCGATGCCGAGGCGCGGCAGAAACAGGCGCTCGCGGCCGAGGCGCTGCTGCGCTCCGATCGCGCGGTGGCCAGCGTCACCCAGGTGAGCGAGGCCGAGGTCCGTGCGCTGCTGACGCCATGGCTGGGCAGCGGCGCGGTCAGCCGCGACATCCCCCTGCCCGCGCTGATCGATGTCGATTTTCGCGCCGAGGCCGATACTGCCACGCTCACCCGGCTGCGCCGCGCAATGAGGCCCGTCGCGCCCGATGCGCGGATCGATGCGCATGGCCAGTGGCTGAAACCGGTGTTCGATCTGATCGGGACGCTGCGCTGGCTGGCGATCGCGCTGGTCGCGCTGCTCGCGCTCGCCACCACCGCCTCGGTCATGCTCTCGGCCCGCAGCAGCTTTGCCGCGCATTCCGAGACGATCGACATCATGCACCTGCTCGGCAGCACGCATCAGCAGATCGCGCGGCTGTTCCAGCGCCGCATCGCGCTCGATGCCGCCATGGGAGCGCTGATCGGCTGCCTGCTTGCTGCGCCGGTGCTCTGGATGCTCGGGCGCGCCGCCGCCCGGCTCGATTCGGGGCTGATTTCTGCCGGATCGTTCGGCCCGATCGACTGGCTGCAGCTTGCAACTGTGCCGATAGCGGGTATTGCGCTCGCAGTGTTCACCGCGCGGGTGACGGTGCTCGGCGCGCTCAGGAAGAAGCTGTGATCGTTCGCCTGTTGTCATCGGTGCTGCTGGCCTGGATCCTGGGCTTTGCCTGGTTCGCGATCCTGCTGCCCCAGCCCTTGGGCGACCAGCGGACCGATGCCGTGGTGGTACCCACCGGCGGCCCGCTGCGCATTGATCGCGGGCTCGAGGCGCTGCGCAACAAATGGGCCGAGCGCATGCTGATTTCGGGCGTCGACCGCGATGTTCGTCCGGCAGAGCTCAGCGCGCGCTTTCCCGGATCGGTGGCGCTGTTCGACTGCTGCGTCGACCTCGGCTTTCGCGCCTATGACACGCGCTCGAACGGGCTGGAGACCGCGCGCTGGGCCAAGCAGCGCAAGGTCAAGTCGGTCCGGCTGGTCACCACCGACTGGCACATGCGTCGCGCCGAATATGAGCTGCACCGCGCGCTGCCCGACGACATCGCCATCTATCCCGATGCGGTCGCGAGCAAGCCCAGCCTGATGACGCTGTGGCGCGAATATAACAAGCTGGTGCTGCGCGTCATCGCCGGGCTGTTCGGGGTCTGATCATGGCACGCACGCTGCTGGCGATTTTCCGGTCTATCCTGTTCACCATCGCCTTTTACGGCGGATCGGTGTTCATCGTCATCATCGCCTTCATCATCCTGCCCTTCTCGCGGCACCGGCTGCAGAGCATGGCGCGCGGATGGGGCATGTATCATTATTGCTGCGCGCGGACGTTTCTCGGTATCCGCGTGCGCATCGAAGGGCCGATACCGCAGGGCCAGGTGCTCTATGCCATCAAGCACGAAAGCTTTTTCGAGACGATCGAGCTGCTGCGCATCTTCAACCGGCCTGCCGTCGTCGCCAAGATCGAGCTGTCGCGCATTCCGCTATGGAGCCATATCGCGCGCACCTATGGCATGATCTTCATCGATCGGGCGGGCGGCGCGGTGGCGCTGCGCAACATGATGGCCGAGGTGCGCCGCTTCGTCGCCGAAGGGCGATCGATCGTGATCTATCCCGAAGGCACCAGCACCCCGCCAGGCGAGCAGCCGCCGCTCCAGGCGGGCTTTGCCGGGCTGTACAAGCTCGCCAAGCTGCCGGTGGTGCCGATCGCGCTGGCGAGCGGGCATCTCTATCCCCGGCGCGGCTTCATCAAGCGCCCCGGCGTGATCATCTACAAGTTCGGCGAGATGATCCCTGCAGGGCTCTCGCGCGAGGAGATCGAGGCGCGGGTGCACAAGGCGATCAACGAGCTGAACGCGGTGGAGCGGGGCTGAAGTTTCTACCCCCTTTTCATCGTCACCCCCGCGCAGGCGGGGGTCCCGCTGCCCTGAACGTTCGCACTTGAAGCGGGATTCCTGCTTTCGCGGGAATGAAAGGTTAAATATCTGTAATAATTAGATTATCTCACCCGAAAGACGCTGACAGATCAGGTCGAGCTGGTCGAGATTGCCATAGCGGATGGTGACGCTGCCGCTGCGCTGGTTCGCCTCGCTGCTGATCTTGACCTTGAGGCCGAGCAGGTCTTCCAGATGCCGCTCGACCGCCTCGATATCGGCATTGCTCGCCGGATCGCCCGCCCCGCCAGTGCGGGACCTGCCGCCCGGCTTGCCCCCGGCATCGCTGCGCGCGCGGCGCACCAGCTTCTCGACCTCGCGCACCGAAAGCCCGCGATCGACCACTTCGGCGGCGATCGCCTCGGCATCGGGCACGTTGATCAGCGCGCGGGCATGACCCATGCTGAGGCTCTTGTCGGCGACCATCTTGAGCACCGGCTGCGGCAATGCGAGCAGGCGCATGAGGTTCGCGATATGGCTACGCGACTTGTCGACCATCCGCGCGACCTCGACCGGGGTATAGCCCTGGTCGCCGACCAGCCGCTGATAGGCTTCGGCCTCTTCGACCGGATTCAGGTCCTCGCGCTGGATATTCTCGATCAGCGCCAGTGCCAGCGTATCGGGGTCGCTGAGTTCGCGGACGATCGCCGGAATCTCGTGCAGCCGGGCGCGCTGCGCCGCGCGCCAACGGCGTTCGCCGGCGACCAGCTCATACCCCCCACCCTTGCGCGGACGGACGATGACCGGTTGAATCACCCCGCGCTGCGCAATCGAGCGCGCCAGATCATCGAGCGCTTCCTCATCGAAATAACGGCGGGGCTGGCCGGGGTGCGGGCGGATCTCGGCGAGCGGCAGCGTGCGCAGGCCGGTGGCAGAACCGGGCTGCCCCTCGCTGCCCTCGTCGCGCCGCACCAGCGGTTCCTCGCGCCCGACTTCGCCCAGCAGCGCATTGAGCCCCCGCCCCAGCCCGCTCGGACGCTTGCGTCCCAGCGCCTTGGCGATATCGGGCAGACCGCTATTGTCTTCGGCCATCAGGCAGCTTCCTCTTCCATGCGCGGCATGCGGGTGATGAATTCGCGGGCCAGCGCGATATAGGCTTCCGATCCGACGCAGCGATGGTCGTAGATCAGCGCCGGCATGCCATGGCTCGGCGCTTCGGACAGGCGCACATTGCGCGGGATCACGGTATCGAACACCAGCCGCCCGAGCACCGCGCGCACGTCATCGGAAACCTGATCGGTCAGCCGGTTGCGGCGATCGTACATGGTCAGCACCACACCGATGATCGACAGATCCGGATTGAACCGCTGCTGCACGCGTTCTACCGTCTGCAGCAGCTGGCTCAGTCCCTCGAGCGCGAAGAACTCGCACTGCAGCGGGACCAGCACCTGATCGGTGGCGACAAGCGCATTCAGGGTCAGCAGACCGAGCGAAGGCGGACAATCGATCAGACACACCTGCCAGCGATCTTCGGGTGCGTTGTCCATTGCCGCCTTCAGCCGGTGCGTGCGCATTTCCAGATCGACCATCTCGATCTCTGCGCCCGAAAGATCGACCGTCGCCGGGATGACATCGAGCCCCGGAATCTGCGTCGGGACGCAGCATTGAACGAGCGAGCTTTCGTTGGTGAGCAGATCATAGCTCGAATATTCGCGATCGTTGCGCGCAATGCCGAGCCCGGTCGAGGCATTGCCTTGCGGGTCGAGATCGATCAGCAACACCGACAGTCCGGTCGCTGCCAGCGCCGTCGCCAGGTTGATCGCGGTCGTGGTCTTGCCCACCCCGCCTTTCTGATTCGCGACCGCAATGCGGATCATCTTTTGCTCCTGTGTCTGCGCTCGATCTTGCGGCGCGGTGCCTGCCGGGCTCCGATCGGCGCCACGCGTCCGGTTCCGACGAGAATCGCGGCGTCGGCATCGGTGAGGCTCTGTTCCACGTGGAACAGTTTCTGCCACGCCGCGGCGATGCTTTCCAGTTCTGCACGCGCATTGCGTCCCTTTGGCAGCAACCAGCGCGTCTTTTCTGTGGAAAAGCGCCCCGCCCCCTCCAGCAGACGCGGCAGCGGCGCAAACGCACGCGCGGATATGTAATTGGCAGCAAAGCTCTCCACCTTGTCGAGCGCACTGCCCGCCACCTCGGCCCGCCCCCCAAGCCCGAACCGATCGATGGCTTTGTCCAGATAGGCGATGCGCAAGCCGCGCGACTCGATCAGAGTAACCCGGCACGGCGCGAGCAGCGCGATCACCAGTCCAGGAAAGCCCGCACCACTGCCCAGGTCCACCCAGTGCTCATCGGGCTGCGGTGCGGCGAAGCGGAACAGCTGGGCGCTGTCGGCGATATGGCGTTGCCACATCGATGCCAGGGTCGCCGCCGATACAAGGTTCTGGTGCCTCGCCTCTTCCGCCACGAACGCGGCCAGCGCATCGAGCCGGTCCATTGTTTCACGTGAAACACCTGGCCGGCTGGCAACCCAGGATCGGGCCTGGTCCTCGGTCTCGAGAATCATGCTGCGCGCTTGCGGGCGTGCACGAGAATGGCAGCGAGCGCTGCAGGAGTGACACCCCGAACCCGTCCCGCCTCGGCCAGCGTCTCGGGCCGGGCAAGATCGAGCCGCTCGACCATCTCGTTCGACAGCCCGGTGATCGCGCGATAATCGATATCCGCCCCCAGCAGCACCTTCTCGTTCGCGCGAAGATCGCGCAGCTCGGCATCCTGCCGCGCGAGATAGGGTGCGTAGACCGCATCCTCCTCGATCTCGGCGCGCAGATCGTCAGGCAGATCGGCCATTGCCTCGGGCAACAGCGCCGCCAGTGATTTGAGCGTGACCGATGGGAAGCGCAGCCAATCGTACAGGCTCTGCCGCGTGCCATCGGCCTTGATCGGTAGGCCGAGTGCCGCCAGCTCGGTGCATGTCGTCTGTCGATCCAGCACAGCGAGCATCTCGGCCTTGGCCTGCTGGCGCTGCTCGAACCAGCGCTGGCGCTCCTCACCCACCACGCTATTGGCGATGGCCATTCCGGTCAATCGGTCGGTCGCATTGTTGGCGCGCAGACGCAGGCGATATTCAGCGCGCGCGGTGAGCATGCGATAGGGCTCGGTCACGCCCTGCAGCACCAGGTCGTCGATCATGACCGCCAGATAGCTGCTCGCACGATCGGGCAACACAATGTCACGACCCAGCACCGCACCGGCAGCCGCCATGCCTGCAGTCAGCCCTTGCGCCGCAGCCTCCTCGTACCCGGTCGTGCCATTGATCTGGCCCGCGCAATAGAGCCCCGGGATCGCGCGCACTTCCAGCCGATGGTCGAGCGCGCGTGGGTCGATATGGTCATATTCGACCGCATATCCCGGCACGACAATCTCGGCGCGCTCGAGCCCCGCCATGCTGCGCACAAAGGCGAGCTGCACATCGGTGGGCAGCGAGGTCGAGATGCCGTTGGGATAGACCAGATGCGTGTCGAGACCCTCGGGCTCGAGGAACACCTGATGCCCGTCGCGATCGCCGAAACGGTGGATCTTGTCCTCGATCGAGGGGCAGTAGCGCGGTCCCTGCGCCCCGATCGCACCGCTGAACAGCGGCGAACGGTCGAGATTCGCGCGGATGATATCATGCGTCTGCTGGCTGGTCCGGGTGATCGCGCAGAAGACTTGCGGTACTGTGCGGCCTTCGCTCAGCGGCGACATGGTCCAGGCTTCGCCGTCGCTCGGCTGTTCCTCGAGCTGCGCCCAGTTAATGGTGCGTCCATCGATGCGGGGAGGGGTGCCGGTCTTGAGCCGCGCCATCGGCAGATTGGCCGCGCGGAGCTGCTGCGCGAGCAGGCTCGCACCGGGTTCACCGATGCGACCGCCCTCGAGCCGCTCTTCGCCGCGGAACAATCGTCCGCCCAGAAAGGTCCCGGTCGCCAGCACCACGGCGCGTGCGGCAACTGCACCGCCATCGGCGAGATCGACCCCTGCCACCCGGCCCTGTTCGAGCCGCAGCGCTGCGACCTCGCCCTCGGCAATCGACAGGTTCGGCTGCGCTGCCAGCATCGCCTGGATCGCAGCCTTGTACAGCTTGCGGTCAGCCTGGACGCGCGGCCCCTGCACGGCGCTGCCCTTTGAGCTGTTGAGCATGCGATAGTGGATCGCGGCCTTGTCTGCCGCGCGCGCGATCAGGCCATCAAAGGCATCCACCTCGCGCACCAGATGGCCCTTGCCCAGGCCACCGATCGCCGGATTGCACGACATCGCCCCGATCGCGTCGCGCGTGAAGCTGACCAGCCCGACGCGCGCACCCATGCGCGCGGCGACCGCCGCCGCTTCGCAACCGGCATGACCGCCGCCGACCACCAGAACATCAAATTGCTGCATGGAGCCGCGCATACAGCAATTGCGGGATTCGGTCGAGGGGGTGTCATGCGAGCGAAACGGCATAGCGAGCCGTACCGTCTCCCCTCCCGCCAGCGGAAGGGGAGAGGTTCATTTCCCGATGCAAAACGCGCCGAACAGGGCGTCGAGCATATCTTCGACATGCGTGCGGCCGAGCAGTTGGTCGAGCGCATGTCGTGCGAGCCGCAGACCTTCGGCACGAAGCAACAGGTCCGTCTGTGCCCTGGCTCCGTGGAGAGCGGAGGCGCATTCGCCGAGCAGCCGGTGCTGGCGCGCATTGAGCGCGACCTCGTTGCTCGCCGGAAGCAACGTCCGCGCTGTTGCCACAAGATCGTTGATCAGCGCATCGAGCCCCTGCCCCGTCTTCGCCGAAAGCCGATGGCGTGCCACCTGCTTTGTTTCACGTGGAACACCCGTTCGATCAATCTGCGACTCGACCTCCCACAGGGCAGGATGAGAAGGCCCTTCACCTTCTGTACCTAACCACAGGACGATGTCCGCCGCCGCGATCGCATCTTGCGCCCGGGCAATGCCAATGGACTCGATCTCCTCGGCCCCCTCGTCGCGCAGCCCCGCCGTATCGGTCAGCACGAAAGGGATTCCGCCCAGCGCCACCGGCGCTTCGATGACATCGCGCGTGGTCCCCGCGATATCGGATACGATGGCCGCTTCGCGCTGCAGCAGTGCGTTGAGCAATGTGGACTTGCCGGCATTGGGCGGCCCGGCAAGCACCACGCGGATACCATCGCGCAACCGCTCGGCGCGCGGCCTTGCCAGCGCAAGGTCGATATCGCCTGCCAGCGTGCCGATCCCCTGCCCCACCGCATCAACGGCATGCTCAGGCACATCATCCTCATCGGAAAAGTCGAGATCGGCCTCGACCAGCGCAGAGAGCCTCAGCACATCGCGCCGCCACGCCTCGACCTGGCGCGAAAGATGCCCGCTCGCCATGCGGATCGCGGCGACGCGCTGCGCCTCCGTTTCGGCGAACAACAGATCGGACAGGCCCTCGGCCTCGGCCAGGTCCATGCGGCCGTTGAGAAAGGCGCGGCGGGTGAACTCGCCGGGTTCCGCGAGCCGGAGCCCTTCAATCCCTGCAAGCGCGATCTCGACCGCGCGCACCACTGCCCTGCCTCCGTGCAGATGCAGTTCGGCCAGATCCTCGCCCGTGGCCGTGTCTGGCCCTGGAAACCACAGGATGAGCGCACGGTCGAGTATCTCGCTCGAGACCGGATGGCGCAGGGTACGCAAAGAGGCGCGGCGCGGCCCGGGCAGCGCGCCGGAAAGCGCCTTGAGCGCCGTTCCTGCATCTGGCCCACTGATCCTAATGATCGCCAGGGCTGCGGGAGGTGCGCCGCTCGACAGCGCATAGATCGTCGCCCCCGCAGTCATGATTCAATAAGGGGAAAGGTCAGTCCGAGGACTTCTTGCCGCTCGCCCCGGCGGCAGCGGCGTCCATGATCTGCTGGAAGAAGCGCAGGCCCATTTCGCCCATCGGGGCGATGTTCTTGGCGATGGTCTGCAGCTGGTCGACATTGCTGGTGCCCTTCATCGCGCTGACGACACCATCGACATAGGTCTTGTTGACATCGGAGACATCGGGCAACCCCATGAATCGGCGCATCTCTTCCGGGGAACAATCGACTTCGATATTCACTTTCATGGCATTACCCTCTTGTCAGCGCAAAGGCCCCCAAGCCCCGGATTCACGCTTATCAGCACGGGCAAAGTGGGTATAAACGGGTCACAAATCAATCGAATTGATGATGGAGAGCAGAATGGGTTCGACGCACAGCATCGCCACTTTCGACCACGAGGCAAGCTTCGACGCCTATGTCGCCGCGCCCGAAGGCACGCCAAAGGCCGCGATCATCGTGATCCAGGAGATTTTCGGCGTCAATCCGGGCATCCGCCAGAAGTGCGATGGGTGGGCGGCGCAAGGCTATCTCGCGGTCGCGCCCGATCTGTTCTGGCGGATCAAGCCGGGGATCGAGCTCGACCCCGATGTCGAGGCCGAGCTGCACGAAGCCTTCGGCTATTTCGGCCAGTATGATCCCGATGATGGCGTCAAGGATATCGAGGCGACCATCCGCGCGATCCGGTCCGGCATCGGCGGGCTTGATGGCGTCGCCAAGGTCGGCGCGGTAGGCTACTGCCTCGGCGGACGGCTCGCCTATATGACGGCTGCGCGCACCGATATCGACGCCAGCGTCGGCTATTACGGCGTGATGATCGACCAGATGCTGGGCGAGGCGCACGCGATTGCCAATCCCCTGATGCTGCACATTCCGACCGCGGACCATCTTGTCGGGCCCGAGGCGCAGGCAGCGATTCATGCCGGGCTGGATGATCACCCCAAGGTCACGCTGCATGATTATGAAGGGCTCGATCACGGCTTTGCCGCCGAGATGGGCAACCGCCGCGACGAGTCCGGCGCGCAGCTCGCCGATGGCCGCACCGCTGCCTTCTTTGCGGAGCATCTGGCATGAGCGTCGCACAAGCCGGAATCGCCGCCTGGCACGATTACATGCATGGCGGCTCGGACCCCGAAAAGCTGAGCGCCATGCTGGCAGACGACGCGGTATTCCATTCGCCCGTCGTCCACACCCCGCAAGAAGGCAAGGCCAAGGTCTTCGCCTATCTGCACGCCGCCGCGCACGTGCTGGGCAATGACAGCTTTCATTACGTCCGCGAGATCGTCGATGGGGACACCGCCGTGCTCGAATTCGCGCTCGTGCTCGATGGCATCCAGGTCAACGGCGTCGACATGGTCCGCTGGAATGCCGATGGCAAGATCGAGGACTTCAAGGTGATGGTGCGGCCGCTGAAGGCGGTCAACAAGGTCTGGGAGAAAATGGGCGAGATGCTGGCTAGGGCGGGTTAAGAGGCAGACCGCTAACACCAGCATCGTCATTCTCGCGAAAGCGGGAATCCCGCTACTGAGAAGCGCTGAAGTAAGCGGGACCCCCGCCTTTGCGGGGACGATAGATATGAACCGTTGTGGTTAATCGTCCGCCATCAGATAGGCGATAATCGCCGCGCGCTCCTCGGCTTTGCGCAGGCCGAAAAAGCCCATCTGGTTGCCTGGCACCAAAGCTTCCGGATCGGTCATTAAGCGGTCGAGCAGTTCGGGGGTCCAGCGCGGGTTGCTGGCGGCGAAAGCCTTGAAAGCCTTGGAATAGGCAAAAGTCCTGTCGCCAGCGACGGGGCGCTGGCTCAACCCATGCAGATTGGGCCCGCTCAGCCCCTTCTCGCCCTTTTGCACCGAATGGCAACTGTAACAGCGTTGGAAAGCACGTTCACCCATCTGGTTGGTGGATTGCGCCAATGCTGTACCGGGCAGTATCAGGACCAGCAGCGACAGGACAACGCGCAGCCTCATCTGTCGGTCCGGATCACCATCAGCCGCTCGGTGCCCGATTCGGGCAGGAACACCTCCCCCTTGCGGCCCAGGATCTGGCGGACATTCGCCCCCTCGCCGCTGCCGGCATAGCGTTGCACGAACTTCTCGGTGCGCGGATCGAAGACGCGGGTGGAATTGTCACCAAAATCGCTGACCCACACCATGTCGCGCTCGTCGACATAGACCGCATAGGCCTTGGGTGCGGGTCCGGGGAGCTTCCAGGCCTTCCAGCTCTTGTTTGAAGGCCTGTAGCGATAGAGCTCGCCGCTATTCCATCCCGTGATCCACAGATCGCCCTTGCTGTCCGCCCAGACGCGGCGCAGCCCTGTGTCCTTTGTCGGCGGCTCGATCACGCTGATGTCGCCAGTGGCGCTGTCGATCCGCGCGAGATGGCTGCCCGCGAGCGAGACATACCAGACCGTGCCGTCGGGCGCGGTGGCGATGCCATAGGGGCCGCGTCCCTTGGGGTCCTTCCACACCCGAACCTTGCCGTCGGCGGCGCTCACCCGGCCATAAATTCCGTTCTGGCCGGTGAACCAGTGCGTGCCCTGCTTGTCAAAGGCGCCCGTGTTGAGATTGGTATAGCCCGTGTCCTCGGGCAGCTTCCAGACGTCCAGCTTGCCATTCTTCGGGTCGTAGCGGACGATGGCATTCTGACCGCCATCGGTGATCCAGGCCATGCCATCGGGCCCCTGAATGACCCCGTGCGGGGCAGAATCGGGGCCGAGCGAGAGCTGCACGACCTTGCCCGACACCGGATCGAGAATGCCGAGCGCACCCTGTTTCTGTGCGGTGTACCAGATCCTGCCGTCGGGTGCCGGGGCAACATCGTGCGGGCGCGATCCCTTGGGAAGCTCGAACAGCTGGACGTTGCGGCCAATTTCGGCCGAGGCGGCGATCTGGGCCTTTTCCTCAGCGACCAGCGGGCCGCTAGCAAAACAGGCCAGCACCATTCCGGAAAGCCATACCCGCTTCATGCAAAAATCCTCCCCGATCGATGTTGCGATCCTATCAGGGATCCAACACCGATGGAGAGGAAATGTTGCGCGCTAAACGATGGTCAGTTGAACAGCGTCACCACGCCGACGCCGGGATCGACGAACCCGTCATAGATCATCTTGCCCGCGACATAGAGGATCACGGCCAGGCCGATATAGGCGATCCAGCGATAGCGCTCGATATATTTGGCGATGAAATTCGCCGCGATGCCCATCAGCGCGACCGACAGGATCAGGCCGACGATCAGGATGCCGGGATGTTCGCGCGCAGCCCCTGCCACCGCGAGCACATTGTCGAGGCTCATGCTGACATCGGCCACCGCAACCGCCCAGGCGGCAGCGGCGAAGCTCTTGGCCGGTGCGACGCCGCTATGCTCGTCGCCTTCGATTTCGGGCGAGCCTGCGTTCGCGCCCGCCGGTTGCAGCTCGCGGTACATCTTCCACGAGACCCAGAGCAGCAACAGGCCGCCGGCAAAGATCAGCCCGACGATCTGCATCAGCTGGGTGACGACCAGCGCGAATCCGATGCGCAGCACCAGAGCGGCGATGATGCCGATCAGGATCACCTTCTTGCGCTGATCGGCAGGCAGGCCCGCCGCCAGTGCGCCGACGACGATGGCATTGTCGCCGGCGAGCAGCACGTCGATCATCAGCACCTGGCCGAAAGCGGCGAGCGCGGACGGGGAGCCGATATTCGAGAAATCGGCAACGATATGGTTCCAAAGTTCCATCATGATGGGTGTCGCAGCCCTGAAGGATTACTGGTTCATGGAATCGAAGAAGTCTTCGTTGGTCTTCGAATCCTTCATCTTGTCGAGCAGGAACTCCATCGCGTCGACGGTGCCCATCTGCATGAGGATGCGGCGCAGCACCCACATCTTGGAAAGAATATCCTTCTCCACGAGCAGTTCCTCCTTGCGCGTGCCGGACTTTCCGACATCGAGCGCGGGGAAGATACGCTTGTCGGCGACCTTGCGATCCAGCACGATTTCGCTGTTGCCGGTGCCCTTGAATTCTTCGAAGATGACCTCGTCCATGCGGCTGCCGGTATCGATCAGCGCGGTGGCGATGATCGAGAGCGAACCGCCTTCCTCGATATTGCGCGCGGCACCGAAGAAGCGCTTGGGACGCTGCAGCGCATTGGCATCGACACCGCCGGTCAGCACCTTGCCCGACGAGGGCACGACGGTGTTATAGGCACGGCCCAGACGCGTAATCGAATCGAGCAGGATGACGACATCCTTCTTGTGCTCGACCAGACGCTTGGCCTTCTCGATCACCATTTCGGCGACCTGGACGTGGCGCTGCGCGGGTTCGTCAAAGGTTGAGCTGATGACCTCGCCCTTCACGCTGCGCTGCATGTCGGTGACTTCTTCCGGGCGCTCGTCGATCAGCAGCACGATCAGGAAGACTTCGGGATGGTTGTCGGTGATCGCCTTGGCAATGTTCTGCAGCAGCACGGTCTTGCCGACGCGCGGCGGCGCGACGATCAGCGCGCGCTGGCCCTTGCCCTGCGGCGAGACGATGTCGATGACCCGCGCCGACTTGTCCTTGACCGTCGGGTCGAGCGTGTCGAGCCGCAACTTCTCGTTCGGGTAGAGCGGGGTCAGGTTGTCGAAATTGACGCGGTGACGCACGACATCGGGATCGTCGAAATTGACCGCAGTGAGCTTGGTCAGCGCGAAATAGCGCTCGCCATCGCGCGGCGCGCGGATTTCGCCTTCCACCGTATCACCGGTGCGCAGGCCGAAGCGGCGCACCTGGTTGGGGCTGACGTAAATGTCATCGGGCCCGGCGAGATAGTTCGCCTCGGGGCTGCGCAGGAACCCGAAACCGTCGGACAGCACCTCGATGGTGCCCAGACCCATGATCTGCTCGCCGTCTTCGGCCAGTTCCTTGAGGATCGCGAACATCAGGTCCTGGCGGCGAAGCGTCGATGCGCCCTCGACGCCCAGCTCTTCGGCCATGGTGACGAGTTCGGCGGGGGTTTTCTGCTTGAGTTCTTTGAGATGCATGAGGTGCAGGATTCCGTGGGAAGGGTGCCGCCAAAAATGGAAACGCGGCAGTCAGGAAAGAGATGCGGGACGCCCAACCGGTAATCCGGTCACTGGTGAAGCGGGTCGTCGAAGGTCCCGGACGGGACGGGATCGGAAATAGGGCCGAGAGCGGCGAAAGTCAATCCGGGCTGCGATGGGTGGAGGCCTGGGCGCAATCTCCACCACCCCCGCTCAGCCTGGGCCTGTCGCAGGCCCCGCTATATGGCCAGCGTGGGCGCGGGCCCTTCGACTACGCGGGCTGCGCCCGCTGCTCAGGGTGAGCGGACGTGGTCAGGCGAAAGTCTTCGCGACTAGAACGGCTTCACGATCACCAGGATCACGATCACCGCGGCAGCGACGCCCGGAACCTCGTTGATCAGCCGCAGCTGCTTGCCGGTAAGCTTGCGCTCGCCGCGAGCCAGCTTCTTCGCATAGCCGATCATCCAGCCATGATAGCCGCTCAAAAGCAGCACGAAGAGCAGCTTGGCGTGCAGCCAGCCGGCGGTCCACCAGTTGCCCTGGCTCGCCAGCACCAGCCCCAGCACCCAGACTATGATCAGCGAGGGGTTGAGGATGATCTTTCGCAGCTTGTTCTCGCGGTCGATCCAGCGCGTCGCCTCTTCGGAGCCGTGCTCGGCCTCCTGATGATAGACCAGGAAGCGCGGCATCATGAACAGGCCGGCCATCCAGAAGATGACGAAGATGAGGTGCGCCGCTTTCAGCCAGAGATAGAGCATGGAGAGAACATAATCCGTTGTCAGAAGAAGCTCGTTCATGGGTTCTGCCGCCAGTCACACCGGTTGAGGCGGCAGGGCGGTCATACGCCCTGCTTCACCAGTGTAAGCAGTGCATGCACGTGTTCAATGGGGGTCTGCTGCAATATGCCGTGCCCCAGGTTGAAAATATGCGGCCGTCCCTCGAACGTGCGCAGGATATGCCGGACCGCATTTTCCATCTGCTCGCCGCCCGCCAGCAGCGCCAGCGGGTCGAGATTGCCTTGGACGGGCAGATGCGCCGGAATATTGGCGGCAGCCCAGACCGGATCGATCGTCTCGTCGAGCCCCAGCGCATCGACGCCGGTTTCGCGGGCATAGGCGGCAAGCTTCTCGCCTGCACCCTTGGGGAAACCGATCACCGGCACGCCGGGGCGTGCTTCGTGGATGGCTGCGGCAATGCGCGCATTGGGCGCGATCACCCAGCGTTCGAACTGCGCCGGGGCGAGCGAACCCGACCAGCTGTCGAAAATCTGGACGGCATCGACGCCGGCATCGATCTGGCCGATCAGATATTCGATGGTGAGATCGACGATTCCGTCGATGAGCGCCTGAAAACCGGCGGGATCGCGATAGGCATATTCGCGTGTTGCGTGCTGGTCCTTGCTGCCCTCGCCGTTGACCATATAGGTCGCAACGGTCCAGGCCGACCCTGCAAAGCCCAGAAACGTCTTTTCAGGCGCAAGCTCGGCCCTGACCAGCCGCACGGTCTCGTAGATCGCCTCGAGCCGCTCAGGGACCGCGACAAGGCTCTCCAGCGCATGATCGAGCAACCGGGGCGACAGATGCGGCCCCTCGCCCACCAGGAATTTCAGATCCTGGCCCATCGCATAGGGGACGATCAGGATATCGGAAAACAGGATCGCGGCATCGAGCGCGAACCGGCGCAGCGGCTGCAGCGTGATCTCGGCGGCCGCCGGACTGTCATAGACCAGCTCGAGAAAGCCGCCCTTTTCCGCCCGCAGCGCGCGATATTCGGGAAGATAGCGCCCGGCCTGGCGCATCATCCACATCGGCGGCACCTTGGCCACATGTCCGTTCAGGCAATCGAGCAAGGGCGCCTTGCGCGCCGTCGTCTGCATTGTGTCCCCACCCATCTTAATTCTTATATCCTTTATATAGGGATTCTGTTGAAGAAAGCCGCTGGAAAACCGGCATGACGCTTTCTTGCCCTATGTATCGACAGATTGACAGTCGCCAAATCGCAGCAGCCTGACGAGTCGGCAAATTTGTGCCCGCTATCAACAGCCTGTGGGTAAAGCTTTCACTTGTGGACAAGCCCTGTGAGGAATCTCGGGTCAGGGGGGAGCAAAACCATCCCCGGTTTTGCCCACAATATCATGCCTTGATTTATCCCCGCGCTGCCCACAGACCATGGGCATGAGCCGCTTTCACCTGCACCTCTTGTCAGATTCCACGGGAGAGACCCTGGAGAACATCGCCAAGGCGGCGCTGGCGCAGTTTGACGCGGTGGAGATCATCAAGCATTTCTGGCCAATGGTGCGTTCCGAAACGCATCTCGACCGGATATTGGACGAGGTCGCGGCCAATCCGGGGCTGGTGCTGTTCACCTTGGTCAATCCCGATATCCGCGCCAAGCTCGAGCGGCGCTGCCGCGTGCTCGGGCTGCCGATGGTGCCCGCGCTCGATGCGGTGAGTGATGCCTTGTCCAATCTGCTCGGCCAGGCGGCCAAGGCGCGGCCGGGCCGACAGCATGTGCTCGATGCCGCCTATTTCGCACGCGTGGAAGCGATCCAGTTCACGATCGCGCATGATGACGGGCAGAACTGGGAGAATTGGGAGGCGGCGGACATCGTGCTCGCCGGCGTCTCGCGCTCGTCCAAGACGCCGACCTCGATCTATCTCGCCAATCGCGGCTACAAGACCGCGAACATCCCGATCGTGATCGAATCGCCGCCGCCTTCCGCGCTGTTCACGCTCAGGCATCCGCTGGTGGTGGGGCTGACGACCAATCCCGAACGGCTGATCGCGGTGCGCCGCAACCGGCTGTTGTCCTTGAACCAGGCCCCCGAAACCGATTATGTCAATGACGAGAAGGTGAAGGCCGAGCTGGCCTTTGCCAGGCGGATGTTTGCGGATAATGGTTGGCCGGTGATCGACGTGACGCGTCGATCGATCGAGGAATCGGCGGCGGCGATCATCAACCTGTTCAACGAGCGCGAAGCCGCGCGCGAAAACAGGCGGCAGGCGACCGAGCCGATGGATAAAGCCTAGTTTGCTTCGGGCATAAGGACGATGGAAATGCTGATACTCGCATCGCAGAGCACCGCACGCCGGGCCATGCTCGATGCTGCCGATGTGCCTTTCTCGGTCGTGGCGGCGCATATCGATGAATCCTCGATCCGTGCCTCGCTCCATGCCGAGGGCACCTCCCCTCGCGATATCGCCGATGCCCTGGCAGAAGCCAAAGCGATGCGCGTCGGCACCCGGCGGCCCGAGGCGATGGTGCTCGGCTCCGACCAGATCCTGGAAACCAGCGAAGGCGAGATGCTGAGCAAACCGCAGACCCCCGACGATGCGATCCGCCAGCTCGAATCGCTGTCGGGCAAGCCGCACAAATTGTGGAGCGCCGCCGTCATCGTCGAGGGCGGTCGGCCGATCTGGCGGCATGTCGGCAAGGCGGTGATGCACGTGCGTCCGCTGGGCCCTGCCTTTGTCCGTGACTATGTGGAAAAGCACTGGGAAACCATTGGATATACGGTGGGTTGCTACGAGATAGAGGGTGCGGGAGCCCAGCTTTTCAGCCATATCGAGGGCGATGTGTTCACCGTCCAGGGCATGCCGCTGCTGCCGCTGCTCGGCTTCCTGCGCGAACGCGAACTGATGCCGAGCTGATTCATCCGCTTGGAAAATCGGCAAGGGTTTCAGCAGAGTCCGCCTTACCCCCTCCGTTTGTCCCGAGCGAAGTCGAGGGACGCAGACCCAAGGGTTTCCCATGTCCCAACCCTATGCCGAGTTGATCGGCGACCCGATCGCGCACAGCAAATCGCCGCTGATCCACAATTTCTGGCTCAAAACGCTGGGGATGGAAGCCGAGTATCGCGCCTGCCATGTCACGCCCGACGCGCTGGCCGATTATATCGCCCAGCGCCGTGCCGATCCGCTCTGGCGCGGGTGCAATGTCACCATTCCGCACAAGATTGCGGTGATGGAGCATGTCGCCGATCCGGGCGATGTGCGCAGCAGCATCGGGGCGATGAACACGATCGCGCGCGATGAACAGGGCGCGCTGTTCGGCACCAACACCGATGCCGGCGGTTTCTACGCACCGCTCGGGCAGAGCGATTTTACCGGTGCAGATGTCGCGCTGATCGGCGCGGGCGGGGCGGCGCGGGCGGTGCTGTTCGCGCTCGCCCGAATGGAGGTCGCCAGCGTGACAATCCATGCGCGCAATCCCCTGAAAGCCATGGGGCTGCTTGCGAGCTTCGCGCTCAAGGGCCAGGTGCGCGGCATGGACGATCCGCTGGGCGAGGTCGATCTGCTGGTCAACACGAGCCCCTTGGGCATGAAGGGTTTCGACCCGCTGGTGCTCGACCTTTTGCCGCTGCCCGAGAGCGCGCTGGTCTATGACATTGTCTACAATCCGCTCGAAACCGGGCTGCTGAAGGCGGCGCGGGCGCGCGGGCTCGAGACGGTCGACGGGCTCGAGATGCTGATCGGCCAGGCAGCGCTCGCCTTCGAAATCTTCTTCGGTGCCGCTCCCCCGCGGAACCGCGACGATGAGCTCCGGGCATTGCTGCTGGCATGATGGCACCGATCAAGCGCCTGCCGCCGCACCATCGTCATCGGCCACTGGTGCTGGGGCTGACCGGATCGATCGGCATGGGCAAATCGGCGGTGGCGAAGATGCTGCGCGCCGAGGGCGTGCCGGTGTTCGATGCCGATGCCGAGGTACATGTGCTGCAGGGACCGGGCGGAGCGCTGCTGCCCGCGATCGAGGCCGCGTTTCCCGGCACGACAGGGCCGCAAGGTGTCGACCGTGCGAAGCTGGGTGCGGCGGTGTTCGGCAATCCGGTGGCGCTGAAAAGGCTCGAGCATATCGTGCATCCGGCGGTGGCGCGCTCGCGCGCCGCCTTCGTCCGCGCCCACCGGTCGCGCCGGATCATCGTGTTCGATATCCCGCTGCTGTTCGAGAAAGGCGGTACCCAGAATGTCGATGGCATCGTGGTCGTCTCCGCGGCGCTGTGGCAGCAGCGCAAGCGCGTGCTCGCCCGCCCGGGCATGACCGCGGCACGCCTGCGCCATATCCGTCACCTGCAGATGGCTGATCACCACAAGCGCGCGCATGCCGATTGGGTGATCCCCACCGGCGGCACCAAATTGGCGACGCGACAGGCGGTGCGCAGGCTGCTTCAGAATTTACGTTCGGCCCTTGCACGATGAGCAAATCGGTCCAATAGTATCGGAAATGAGAGAGATCATTTTCGATACCGAAACCACCGGCCTGTCCCCTGATGAAGGACACAGGATGGTGGAAATCGGGTGTATCGAGATGGTCGGTCGCAGCCTGACGGGCCGCACCTTCCACGCCTATTTCAATCCCGAAATCCCGATGCCGCCCGAAGCCGAGAAGGTGCATGGCCTGGGCGATGCGTTTCTCGCCGACAAGCCGCTGTTTGGCGCAGGCGTCGAGGATCTGCTCGAGTTTCTCGGCGATGCGACCCTGGTCGCGCACAATGCCGGGTTCGACATGCGCTTCCTGAATGCGGAACTGGCCATGGTCGGCAAGCCCGCCATTGCGATGAGCCGTGTGATCGACACCGTCGCGATGGCACGCGCCAAGTTTCCCGGATCGCCCGCCAGCCTGGATGCATTGTGCAAGCGCTTCGGCGTCGATCGCAGCCACCGCGTGCTGCACGGCGCGCTGCTCGATGCCGAGCTGCTGGCGCAGGTCTATATCGAGCTGACCGGGGGTCGCCAGATCGGGCTCGGTCTCGCCGACGACAGCGCGGAAACCGCCGTCGTCCCCGGTGCACGGCCTCGCCTCATTCCCAGTGTCCAGCGTCCGCACCGCCTGCCGCGCCCGTTTGCCGCCAGCGAGGAAGAGCTGGCCGCGCATGCCGAGTTCCTGGGCAAGATCAAGCAGCCGCTCTGGCTGTCGACACGCTAACCTTTGTACTGAAAATCATTCCGGAAAGGAGGTCTTTACCCGAATCGTCACCCGATCCTTAGCGTTGGACGCCAAGGATATATCGATCCGGCCCGTCGCGGCAGTGATCCTGCGGCTGGCCCCAAAAAATGGAGAATATCATGGACATTCGTATTTCTGGTCATCAGGTCGACACTGGCGAAGCGCTCAAGGTGCACGTCGCGGACCGACTCAATGCGATTGTCGAAAAGTATTTTTCCAAGGCGATATCCAGCCAGGTCACCTTCAGCCGAGGGCCTCACGAACAGTTCCAGTGCGATATCGTCACGCATGTGATGCAGGGCCTGATCCTCAAGGGCCATGGCCTGGCGCAGGATGCGCATGTCTGCTTCGACGGCGCGGCGGACAAGATCGAGAAGCAGCTGCGCCGCTATATGGGCCGCCTCAAGGGCCGCCATGAACAGTTCCAGCATGCCGCGCGCGAGGAAGAAGCCGCCTATGTCGTGTTCGACAGCGGCAACGAGGAAGAGGAGGTCGTGGGCGATGCTCCGGTCGTGATCGCCGAAACCCGCGTCGACGTGCCCACCGCCACCGTATCCGACGCCGTGATGATGCTCGACCTGCGCAACACCAATGCGCTGTTCTTCAAGAATACCGGCACCGGGCGGCACAACATGGTCTATCGCCGCCCCGATGGTTCGATCGGCTGGGTCGAACCGCGCGTCTGAATATTTTCGGCGCGTTGTGCGCCCGTGCATCGCATGGCTTGGTTTTTCGGGCGATATGGTGCATGGGCGCGGCAGCAATGCGTCGGCGGGATGAGGCAACCCCCTCCCGGCAGGGCCGACGGTGATCCTTTGAACATTCGTGCGCGCCGCCTCGGCAACGATCGGGGGCGGCGCGACAGAATCGAGAATTTTGACTGTCATGGCATGGTTCGAACTCCATAAGCAGGCGGTGCTGATCTCGGCACGCGTCGCGGACAAGCACCAGGCGCTCGAGCTGGCCGCCGAACAGTTCGGTCATTGCTACGGGCTGGATCCGGACAAGGTGCTCGGCTGCCTGCTCGAGCGCGAGCAACTCGGTTCGACCGGCTTCGGGCGCCGCGTTGCCATTCCGCATGGCAAGATGGATGGGCTGGACCATTCGGTGGCGGTGGTGCTGCGGCTGGGCAAGCC